>ERZ1673748.24-NODE-24-length-267691-cov-13.534495_pt1 | contig 267691 bp, 216 predicted proteins | sample MGYA00580196_ERZ1673748 | MGnify/ENA primary metagenome ERZ1673748 (study PRJEB41218, sample SAMN15661796) | gut metagenome | host: Homo sapiens | place: Canada: London | collected 2015-08-20/2019-03-30 | study: EMG produced TPA metagenomics assembly of...
CAGCGAAAGTTGGTTGACAGCTACAGCTGCAGAAGGGAAAGTAACCTTGAATGCTGCTGCTAATACCGCAGAGGCCCGTACCGCTAAAGTAACCCTGACTATGGGTGAAAAAATCGCTGAGATTACGGTGAATCAGGCTGCTCCATTCAAAGCTGACTACAACAGTTACATCGGCACCTGGAAAGTAAAAGGTACGACTGACGACGGAAGAGTGGAATACAATAATGTAATCATTACTGCAAAAGAAAATGGGAAAAGTTACAATGTTGCCGGTTGGACTCATAATGCAGCAGCTGCACAGCAGTTTCCTCTTACAATGCATTATCAAAGCGACGGTTCGGTCGTGATTAAAGGACACCAAGAATTACTCTCGGAAGGAGAGGGCACAGAGATGAAGGTACTGGTTGTCGCAGGTGTTTTCCCCTATAATAACGGCTATTCTTTGTTGAGAAACGGAGAAATTGGTGGAGGTGAAACAGAGGGACATGATGTATTTATGGGAAAATACGATGGGAATGAATTGAAAATGATTGGACAGGACGCTAAAACAAGTGTCGGCACATTTAAATTTGGTGCTCTGAAATATTATATGTATCAATATAATTCGGAGAAAAAAGAATTCGGCTTCTATTATTTAACGGATGACAATGATGGTTATGCATGGGATCCGGTAATGACAAAAGTAAGTAATAATACTTCATCTGTTAATTCCATTTCAGGCGCATTCCCTTCCGTTGAAAAATTGGCTAATCCTCTCCCTGCTTCCCTTTCTGCTCAATAATTTTTTAACCAAAAGTTGTTATAAAAATGAACTAAAATAAAAACGAGGTCTCTTTCGACCTCGTTTTTATTTCGTTTGTACATTCTTTTAAAAAGAAGAAAAAAACAAACATCCCTATAGAGCTTTAAAAATTCGATTCGGGAACACAAAATAAAGATAACCTAAAATTTTCTTTGTAGCAATAAGCTTTCATCCAAAAGACCGCAGCCAAACATTATCTGTATTTGATTAATATCTCCCTTCTCCAGTCGTTTGTGTTTTTCAGTCAGGTGCTCCATTCGCTGCCTCTTCAAACGTTTTTCCCAAGCAGTTGTGTTTGAAGCCATAACCTTTTTTCAGGAAAGAGATAGGACAGAGAACGATCTAAGAAAAAATAAAGAATACATTCTGCTAAGTTTTATTGACTATAAACAGCATAAAAAAAGCTGCCTCGTGCGAGACAGCCTTTATAGACAGGTAGAACTATTATTTCATAGCTGCTTTTATCTGTGCATACAATTCTTTTACATCGGGATTTTCCGGAGCTAAAATTTTTGCCTGTTCTACATAACCTAAAGCTTTTCCAAAATCGCTTGTAGCTTTCTCTTTTTCTGCAGCATATTTTTCTTTATCTGTGTTGGCAAAAGAAGTGGCTTTCTGCAAAATGCTGGCACCGTTGTTAAAATACAGAGAACCCAAAGCCATATAAGCCTTTATTTTCAAATCTTTATTGTAAAGAGTCGTAATTTTTGTATAGTTTTCTGCAGCTGTGGTTAAATTATTCGCCTTTTGTGCTTCTACTCCTTTCTTCAGGAAATAAGTCCCATACATATTTTCTAATTTTGCATTTCCCGGTACGGCTTTCAGCCCTTCTTCCAAAGTAGTAACCATTTCTCCTTCTTTTTTCAAATCTTCTTCTGCCTGTGCTTTTCCTAAATAAGAACTTCCTATTTTATAATTGTTCTTTATCGCCATTTCAAAATATTTTTCTGCTGCAGCATAATTTTTTGATTTGGTAGCAGCTACGGCCGTATTATAAATATAAGCCTTATCTGCATAATTGACAGCTTTCAGGTATTTTTCAAAATTAGCGAAAGCTTCCGTATAATTTTTAGCTTTCCATGCAACATTACCGGCATTTTTCTCCGCTGCCCCCGGATCTTGTGCAAATAAACTTCCCGTCAATAAACTTACCAAAATCAATAACACTGTTTTTCTCATAGCTTTTCTTACTTTTATTTATGTGACATAATTGTTTTTTCTTTGGGCAACTAAGATAATAATGTCTCCTAAAACTTCAAAACAGAATTAGTCATTTTTAACACAAAATTAGTTATAAATGCTCACAAAATCTGACTTTTTCTATTTTTACTCTCCCGTTCTCCCTGTTTATTTTTCCTTATCTACTAATTGCAATATCTTTAACAGTCCTTGTTCGTCTTCTTCATCAAAAGCCCCGAGCTGATCACTGTCAATATCCAGACACCCGTATATTTGTCCTTTTTCATCTCTTAAAGGAAGGACAATCTCACTTTTTGTGGCCGGATTACAAGCGATATGACCTGAAAATTCTGCCACATTCTTCACAATAACTGTTTTTCCCGAATCGACCGCAGCCCAACACACACCTGTATGTTGACGTAATTTCTGGCAAGCAACGGGTCCCTGATAGGAACGGACAATCAATTCTCCTTCTACCAATACATAAACTCCGGTCCAAAAAAACAGTTGCATCTTATGATGTAAAACAGCCTCTATCGTTGCTAAACGCGCCCAACGATCCGGGGTAGTCACTACATAATGACTGATTTGCTCATAAAGCCGTTCGTATTTTTCCAATTTTTTCGACATCCCGCTGAATTTTATTGATTCAAAACATCTATATGTTGCAATATATCCACCAAATGTCTCCACCACATTTCAACCGTCTTTGTATTTACTTTTTCATCCGGAGAATGTACCCCTCTCAAGGTAGGCCCAAAAGAAATCATATCCATATCCGGATATTTCTCTAAAAATAAACCGCATTCCAGTCCCGCATGTATAGAACGGACTATCGGTTTTTTCCCGAACAAACGCTCATAGGAAGCCACCGCAACTTTTAATACCGCCGAATCCGGATTTGGAGCCCAACCGGGATACCCCTCCCCATGCGTAACTTTCGCTTGAGCCAAACGGAATACGGCAGCCATCATATGAGCAACATTCAGTTTTTCAGAATTTATATCGCTTCGTTGAGAACTAGTTATCCATATTTTCCGTTTGTCCTCCATTTTCAGAGCAGCCAGATTCGTAGAAGTTTCTACCATACCCGGCATCCGGTAACTCATCGCAAAAACACCATGCGGGCAGGCATACAAAGCATTTAATAATCGACAGGTACAATCGGCTGTCAAGACGTCCTCCGGTAAATTTACCGATTCCATTTCCATTTTCAATCCCGGTTCAGTCACTCCCCACACAGATTCCATCTCAGCCTGATATAAATTGAATTCCACTCTTACCTGTTCTTTGTATTTTTCATCAAAAACAATCGAAGCAAAAGCTTCCCGGGCAATGGCATTTCTCAAATTCCCACCCGTAAATTCTGCTACCCGGATCGGATATTTTTCATTTAAATCCCATAAAAAACGATTCAGTATTTTAATCGCATTTCCTCTTCCTTTATTAATATCGTCTCCCGAATGTCCTCCTCTTAATCCCTTCACCGTAATCTTTACAGCAAAAGTCCCCGTTCCGGACTCTTCCATCTCTATAGGCATTTCCACCACTGTATCCATACCACCGGCACAACCAATAAAGAGTTCGCCTTCATCTTCCGAATCCAAATTCAATAAAATCCTCCCTTTAAAAAAACCGGGCTTCAAAGCAAATGCTCCGGTTAAGCCACATTCTTCATTTACCGTAAAAAGACATTCCAGCGGACCGTGTTTGATATCTTCCGAAGCCAAAAGAGCCAGCTGAGCCGCCATACCTATTCCGTCATCTGCGCCCAAAGTAGTACCCTTCGCTTTTACCCATTCTCCCTCTATATAAGGTATAATCGGGTCCTTCTCAAAATCATGCACAGTACCCGCATTTTTCTCACATACCATATCCATATGGGCTTGCAAAACAACCGTAGGAGTTTGTTCCATACCCACAGAAGCAGGCTTACTGATCAATACATTACCCGCTTCGTCCTGTTTTGCAGGGAAACCCCGTTTTTCTGCAAACGCCATCAAATAAGCAGCCATTTTCTCTTCCCGGGTAGAAGGCCTCGGAATACGGCAGATCTCTTCAAAATAATGCCATAATGCCTCCGGCTGTAATCCTTTTAATTCCATCCTAATATTAATTTTTATAATTTTATTCCTTATTTCATCATATCCGTTAATTTCCTCATCACCCACATACAAGATTTAATCTCCGAAGGGGTTAAGGTGAAAGTTAAATCCGTATGAACCTGCTCTTCAATTTGAAGAAGCGCCTTTTGAACCTGCATCCCCTTCTCTGTCAAAATAACAAAATTATTTCTCCGGTCTTCCTGACTCATCGTACGCTGCACAAATCCCCTCTTCGTCAAAGTATTTAATAATTTCGTTACATTGTATTTATCTTTTTGTAATTTCCGCGAAATGGCCTGCTGATTTATATGATCCCCTTCCCATAATACTTGAAGCAATTCGAATTGTTCGCGACTAAGATCATATCCCGCTTGTTGAAAAGCCCTGTTTAACGTTTTGGTATACCCTCTTTCGGCTTTACTTAGATAAACTACTAATTCCCGGATATCGTTCATAGCGATGTTGCATTTTATACTATTTGCAAACTTAAGGAATATTTTAACATCTTATTAAAAAGAGAGAATTATTTTATAATTTTTTACCTCAAATTTCTATGCCTTTCTTGCATTTTGTTGTATCTAAATTAATTTTTAATAATTTAATTTATACAAGAACAAAATATATAAATTTATTTTACTTTTTGATAATTATTTTTTATTATTGTCCATTATGTTGTATGTGGATAACAAAAGCGTATCAAAATTATTTATTAGCTCGCTAACCTTTCTGTTATGGAAAAACAATTGGACATCATCGCTCGCACGATTGAAGAGCACTGTCAAAAAGAAAACGGGAATTACAGTCTTTTAACGGGTAATATGGGGGAGATTCTCTTTCTTTATTATTATTCTCTCAGGAATAAAAACTATAAAGAAAAAGCGGAAATACTACTGGACCAATTGACGGAAAGTCTCTCGACTTCCTCTTATTACCAATTTTCTTATTGTAACGGCTTGGCAGGCTTTGGCATCGGAATGCATTTGTTGGCAGAGGGCGGGTTTATCGAAGATTCGCCGGATATGCTGGATGACATAGATATCGTATTAAATCATTACCTGGAACAGGAAATTCAATTAAAACATTTTGATTTTCTACACGGAGTAATCGGAATGGGATTCTATTTTTTAAAACATTACAAGTATAAACCCGCAGCATCTCTGTTACAACTTCAAAAAATCGTCAAGTATCTGGAGCAAACCGCTATTTCAACCCCTCAGGAGGATACGTTGAAATGGGAAATTGTCAATTGGCATTTGCCCCATCAAGCCCATACAAAATACAATATTTCACTTTCTCACGGAATGTCAAGTATTGCCATTTTTCTCTCCCGTCTTTTGCAACTGGACATCAACCCGGAAGGAAAGGTTCGTAAATTACTGGAAGGTACTCTTCACTATATTCTCCGGCAAAGAATAGATGAAAAAATATATGATTGTTATTTTCCCTCCACTTCACTAGAAAATCCGGGACCGGTAAATAAAAGTCGCCTGGCCTGGTGTTATGGGGATTTAGGGATTGGCATTGCTTTATGGCATGCCGGAAAAGCTTTGGGTAGAAAGGAATTAATCGATTATGCAATAGAAATTTTTGAATTTTCTGCTACCCGAAAAGACCTTAAATCCAATTATGTCTGGGATGCAGGCTTATGTCACGGCTCCGCCGGAATTACACAGATCTTTTTCCGGATGTGGCAGGAAACGCGTCTTCCGTCTCTGCAATCCGCCTATGAATACTGGAAAAATCAAACTTCTCTCTTTGCTAACCGGCCGGAAGGACCCGCAGGTTACCAATCTTACGATCCGACCCAACAAAGCTGGGAAACAAAATATTATATATTGGAAGGGGTAGCTGGTATCGGTTTGACTCTACTATCCCCCCTCCACAGTGCATGGGATGAAATTCTATTGCTAAATTTCAATTAAATGCACATAAGTAATATCAGACATGAAACGAATTTAAATATATCCTATGTATCAAGCCTTCGATCAAATCGTATTCCGCTTCCCTCACTATCCCCTGGAAGTCATCAAAAAAGCTTTATCACAAAAAGAATATTTTCAGGAAATGATACGTTCAGATTTTTTTGAAGAAGCCATCTATTTTGCTTCTCCAGATCTTTACGAAGAATTACAAAAATATAAAGCCGGAAAAATAAAAGAAAAAGATTATATCCGCGTAGAAAACGCCCTGTTCAAATATTTGGCCAGAATGTCCAGCCGATGTACCCCATTCGGGTTGTTTTCTTCCTGTGCAACAGGGGAAAAGGGAGATCTGTCAGAAGTCCTCCTGACTCATCAGATAAATATCCACGTACGTTTTGATATGTTATACCTCTGTAACTTATCTCAGGAATTGGGAAAATTACCGGAAGTAAGAAAAATAGTAAAATATTATACCAATACTACCCTCTATACACAAGCCACAAAAATTCGTTATATCGAATACCGCTTTGATACAGAAAAAAGAATATATCAGTTGGTAGAAGTCAGCAACACTCCTTATTTACGGGATATCATCAAAATTGCCCGGAAAGGATGTACTTTTGCCGAATTGATCAAGTTTCTGACAGCTGCAGGAGAAGTAAGTGAAGAAATAGCCCGTTCTTACATCGATACCATTATAGACAATCAATTGCTTGTGAGTGAAATTGACCCTATAATCACAGGATCCGATTTTTTTGAACACATTTTAAAAGTTATTGAAAGACTGGACACAAATTCGGAATATTATCAAAAATTATCCCGTATCAATCGTTTACTGCAAAAATTACCTTTTGCTGTCCCCTCGGAAGTCATTGCCTTATGCAATCAAATAGAGGAAGAAGTCAAACAACTGCATATTCCTTTTCAAAAAAAATTTCTCCTTCAGGTGGATACCATCAGGAAACTGGAAAAAGCTACTCTAGACAACACTCTTTTAACCACGCTACAGGATAGCATGGAATTTCTCAACAAAATTACTCCACGCTATACAAACAACACGCTTACTAATTTTATAAAATGTTTTAGCGAAAGATATGAAGAACAGGAAATCCCTTTGTTGGAAGCTTTGGATCCGGAGAGGGGTATTGGCTATCCGGCACACGAAATAAACGATCTGCATCCTTTACTCGGCGGATTGATAATCCCCGGACGCGTGGACCCTAATGCTTCTGTGCAAACGAATCTTTTCCCGATTCACCAAATTCTCTTAAAAAAGTTAGTGACGTTCAATCCCCAGACGGATCAGGAAATCCTGCTTTCCGATGAAGATGTCAAAAATTTACAACCGAATTGGGAAGATTTACCTGCTACGATGTTTACCAAATTTCAGATCTTGAATTTCTCAGAGAATCCCCGGGATTATACCTTGGTTGTAAACAATTTTAACGGAAGTAGTGCAGCAAATTTATTAGGACGCTTTGTTTATTGTGATCCCTCTATTCAGAAATTAGTAGAAAATATTGCCCGGAAAGAACAGGAGATTTATAAAGATCAGGTGGTAGCGGAAATTTCCCATATCCCGGATTCCAGAGTAGGAAATGTATTAGCTCGTCCGAATTTCCGGGAATATGAAATTTTATATCTGGCGAATTCTACGCTGGAACGGAAGCGAATCCTCTACCCGGCTGATTTATTCTTGTCCGTTCGGAACAACCGTCTGCTTTTACGTTCTCAACGATTGAATAAATATATTATTCCACGCCTCTCCACTGCTCATAATTATAGAAATAACCCCACTCCTGTATACCGTTTTTTATGCGATTTGCAAAGTCAGGGAGTAAGGGCTTCTCTTTTGTTTAACTGGGGAAGTATCGAACAACAACTAGAGTATTTACCCCGGGTAAGGTATAAAAATATCATTCTGTCGGAAGCCAATTGGAAAATTTCCGTTAAAAGTCTGGAAAACCTGATAAAAGAAACGGATTCAAAAAAATTAATGGAAGAAGTGAAAAACTGGCAAACCCAGTTGAAATTACCCCGTTTTGTTTTCCTGGCCGATGGAGACAATAAACTCCTGATTGACCTAGAAAGCAGGGAAAGCACACGGGTTTTCCTGAATATGCTAAGTAACCGGAGACAAATTACGCTGGAAGAAGCATTATGTGATCATTACGCTCTGACAAAGGACACCGAAGGCTTTTCCTATATGCATGAATGTATTGTTTCTTTCTACAAATCTTAAAATGCTACCCCATGAAATCCACCTCAAAAAGAACCTTTTACCCGGGAGATGAATGGCTATACTTCAAATTATATACCGGTATCAAAACGGCCGACGATATCTTGATTCGTTCTGTGTTTCCGGTCGTGAAAAAACTGATGCGGGAAGAAATTATTACAAAATTCTTTTTTCTCCGTTATTCCGATCCGGATTTTCACATTCGTTTCCGGGTGTTAGTAAAAAATCCTAAAGATTTAGGCTATATTCTGTATACCGTAAATCAGAAATTACAAAGAGCATGCAAAAACGCACAAATCTACCGGATTCAAGTGGATACCTATAACCGGGAATTAGAACGTTATGGGAAGGATCATATCGAATTTTCGGAAAGTATTTTCTCTGCCGATAGCGAATGTGTGTTATCTATACTTAAAATTCTCTGTAAAAAAGATGAAAATTACAGGTGGATGGTCGCTCTCAAAATGATCGATTGTCTTTTCAATGATTTTGGTCTCTCTTTAACAGAAAAAGCTTCCTATATAGAAAAAATGAGTCTTGGCTTTAAACAGGAATATGGATTCGATATCCACAATATCAAACTCTTAAACAAAATATACCGGCAGCAAAAACCCAACGTAAATTTGATCTTGAATAATTTACAAAAAGCGCCCGAAGAAATCAGGCGCAGCTATCCTTTTTTGCAAAAGCGTTCCCATAAACTGAAAGAACTGATAGAGGCAGAACAAGCAGTGCCTTTAAACAATCTCTCTTCTTATATACACATGATGATGAACAGGTTATTCCCCTCTAAAAACAGAATTTACGAATTGGTTATTTACGATTTCTTGTTTGAATATTACAGAAGCGAATTAGCCCGAGAACGACACCAAAAACATTGAGATACGCCCCTTCTTTTCTGAAACGGTAATCGGATGCTTCTTGGCCCTACAAAACATACAACCTTTCCCTGAAAAAATGTTTCAGGCCTCCCCGAAAGTTTCGAAAGACTGCCGGGGAGCCGTTCAGCTAAGCTGTAATAATCCCTTCTTTCGGATCATTTCTATAAAAACCGGATCTTCCTCCGGTAAAGAATACGGCTTTTCATTTACTTTTACGACGGCTTCTTCTAAATTCAGGGTAATCTGATCTCCTACCCGATATGCTTCCAGTATTTGAGGAGCGATAATGATCCATAAACCACAATTGACAGCCATCCGGTAAAAACTTCGGTCGACCGATTTTACAATTACGGCAGCGATTCCGGATTCCACTAAACCTATCGCAGCATGTTTTATCAATCTTCCTCTTCCGAAATCCTCGCCGGCTAAAATAATATCACCGGCTTGTACCCTGCTGGCAAAGGTTCCATCCAAACCTGCGAGAAGATAAGGTCTCATCGCTTCGGCACATTCTATCGGTATTTTATACGTCCTTTTTTCCGGAAACAATTGCTCTGCAGCAATATGATCAATATCGGCATAATTCCATATATTCCTGTTTTTCCGGTCCTCTCCTGTCCCTATAGTAATGGCTTCTATAGGAACAGTCCAATACTCAAATACGTTCTCCGGATAGGCTATCTCTACATCCAATTTTCCCCGTAAAGCCGTCATAGCTACGGTAGCTGGAGAAGCAATGTATTTTTCCACTCCCACATCTGTCATATGGCGCATAGAATGGCTATTGGTCGTGGAAATAAAGCGTTTTGTCTCCGCCCCTAACATATGACTACTTCCTAAACAAGGTCCGCAACTCGACCCTAAAACGGATGCCCCAGCTTTCACTATAGCATCGATCAACCCCTCCTTTATAGCTTGTATATATATCTCCCGGGAAGCCGGAACAACCGATAGTTGAAAACCCGGAGCCAGACGTTTCCCTCTCAAAAGGCGGGCCACCACTCTCAAATCTTCAATACGCCCGGACGAACAGGCTCCTATCAATCCTTCCTGAATAGTAATTTCACCCACTTCTCCTACTCCTTTTATCTCATTTTCAGGAAAAGGAGTCATCACCAAAGGAAATACTTTTTCCAAATTGATATGCAATTCTTTTTTATAACAGGCATTTTCATCCGCCCAAACCCCCAGGACAGCATAGTCTCCCAGATAATCTGCCAATAAGTCATCCGGAGGAAAAACCGAATTCTTCACCCCCATTTCTGCCGAAACATTTGCAATCGTCATCCGGTCGGCAATGCTGAGGAAATTCACGCCTTCACCGTGATACTCTATCGACTGGTAATTTACATTTTCCTCTTTCAACATTCCCATTACCCACAAAGCCAGATCCTTTGCATACACTCCCGGACGAAGCTTCCCGCTAAGCGTAATTTTAACGGTTTCCGGTACCCGAAACCACATTTTCCCCTTTTTCCATAAAAAAGCCGTCTCCGTTTTATTCAAACCTACGGCAAAACAATTAAAAGCACCCGCGGTACAAGTATGACTATCACTTCCCACCACGATTAATCCCTGTCGTATAAATCCGGCCAAAACCTGATGACAAATGCCTTTATCACAATCAAAAAAATGCTTTACCTGTTGCTCCTCCATAAAATCGTGTATGGAATTGTAATCCCGCATCAATTCATCGGTAGTACCCGTCATCTTCCGGTCTAAAACAACCACCAAACGTTCCGGATACAACACTTCCCGTCCTTGCATTTTTTCAAAAAGCTTTCTAATACGGGCCGAATTGTCATGACTTAATACAATATCCGGCTCTCTATACACGATAGACCCTGCGGGAGCATTCAATATTTTCTCAACGAATGTGCTTTTCCTTTTGCTTCTTTCCATTCTGATTTAATTTACCGGGCTTTGTTCCGGAATCATTTTATCGGTAAACAAAATCCCTTTTAAATGATCCGTCTCATGTTGAAAGATGACAGCCGTAAATCCGCTTACGGTATCCTGTCTTTCCAGCCCTGACATTTCCTCCAAATAGTTTATAACGATAGTCTCCGAACGACTGACATTTCCCTCGGTATCGGGAATAGACAAACAACCTTCCCGCCCCGTGATGCGCGCGGGAGAATAATATACAATCTCCGGATTGATATAAGCCTCAAAAGGTTCTCCCGCTTTATCAAAACGCTGTACAAGGATCAAACACCTGCTTATCCCCACTTGGGGAGCCGCTATTCCAACCCCTGGATTACTACTATCCTGTACTGTCGCCAACAAACCTTTTTTTAAAATAGAATAATAGGGAGAATTCAATTCCGCATCTGTTAATTTCAGAGCCTCCTGCCGTAAAAAAAGCGAATCTTCCTGCCGGTCTACCGTGCAAATACGCATAATTTGTCCCTTTTGGGATAAAATGCGTTCTTTCTCCTGAGCAGAAAAACCCGGCTTTTTACAATTCAGACAGAGTAAAACGAGTACAATTACTCCTCCCCATTTTATTCCTTTATTCATGGGCCATCGTTTTATTTTGCAAAATATTCCTCACTTCCTTTACTTTATCCTCGTCACAGTATGTAATCTGATATTCTGAAATCCCTGGTATTCCTCCCATAAATATTGCCGGATTACGATATTGCATATCGCTTTCCCTTCCATTTTTCGCCGACAGGTGGACAGCATCGACGCCCGTCTCTGCTATCTTTAAAACGTTCCCGGCATTTACTCCGCTTCCGGCCATAATTTGTATACGCCCTCCGGCTTGTTTTACCATTTTCTTCACCCCATCTATACCTTCTTCGACTGTATTCCTAAAACCGGAAGTCAATATACGGAAACATCCCGCTTGAATGACAGCTTCCAAAGCTTTCTCCGGATCCTTTACCATATCAAAAGCCCGATGAAACGTCACCTTTAACGGTGCAGCCAAGCGTACTAATTCCCTCGTACGCTCGATATCAATACTTCCATCCCGTTTTAAAATCCCCAGCACTACTCCTTCTACTCCCAACGTTTTTACCGATAAAATATCTTCCCTCATCTGTTCAAATTCTATGTCGGAATACAGGAAATCCCCTCCCCGTGGACGAATCATAATATAAAGCTGAACGCCGGCCGTTAACTTCCGAGCTAATTTTACCATTCCCAAGGAAGGGGTCGTACCTCCCTCGTAAATACCGGCACACAGTTCTATCCGAGTCGCTCCGGCCTTTTTCGCCGCCAAACAAGATTCTAAAGAATAAGCACAAATTTCCAGTTCACACTTCATATTTACGGTATTAGTATACAATACAACTCATCTACCACAACTATTCCCAGCCTTCCAGAGTCCCAGCAACAGGCTCTATCTCAGCATTGAAAACTGTTTCGAACTGTTTCAAAACCTCTCTCTTCACTTCCTCCAGGTCTACAGGCTTTCCACCTCTTTCTTTTTCTATAGAAGTCACCCCTTTATCGACAAATCCACAAGGGTGAATATAATTAAAATAATTCAAATTTGTATTTACATTCAAGGCAAATCCATGCATACTGATATAACGGGAACATTTGACTCCGATAGCACATATTTTTCGTTCCGCCGTCGTCCCTACCCCCAGCCATACCCCCGTAGCTCCTCCTACCCGTTTCCCCTCAAATCCGTATTTGTCCACAGTACGTATAACCACTTCCTCCAACCGATAGACATACTCTTTTACCCCTAACTCAAAATTTTCCAGATCGATAATAGGGTAAACGACCAATTGGCCTGGTCCGTGAAAAGTAATATCTCCTCCCCTGTCAACCTTTATAAATTCAGCTTGCTGAGCGCGTAACTGTATGGTATTCATTAACATATTGGATTCATGACCACTTTTCCCCAATGTATAAACAGGTCTGTGCTCCGTAAATAAAAGATAATTAGGCGTTCCCTTTTTTTCTATTTTCTTCTGTTTTACTTTTTCCAGTAATTTTTCCTGAAGTTCCCACACTTGCCGATAAGAACTTAAGCCTAAATCCTTGTATTGTATCTCTCTTCGATTTTTCACTTTAGTTTCCATTCCTTCCTCAATAAAACACTTCGACAGATTTTTGTCAGGAATCCTCTTTATTCCGCTTGTTTTACATGTTTTTCTGCATGATAACTGGATCTTACCAAAGGTCCGCTCTCCACATGTGTAAAACCTTTTTGCATCCCTATGCGGCGGTATGCTTCAAAAGTTTCCGGAGTGATGTATTCTTTTACTTCCACATTGGCAGCAGTCGGTTGCAAATATTGGCCAATAGTCATGACAGCACAGCCGGCAGCACGCAAATCGTCCATCGTTTCCAGAATTTCTTCCCGCGTTTCCCCCAAACCAAGCATAATGCCGGATTTGGCTACAATTCCCGACGCTGCAACCTGATGCACTACACCTAAAGACATGTCGTAAGTTGCCCTGCTGCGTATCTCTTTTGTCAAACGCCTTACCGTCTCCAAATTATGCGAAATCACTTCTGGTTTTGCCTCAATAATTTGTCCGATCAACTCCGATCTTCCCTGAAAATCCGGAATCAATACTTCCATTGTCACCGAAGGATTCATTTCCTTAACAGCCCGTATCACCTTTACCCAATGGGTTGCCCCTAAATCTTCCAAATCATCCCGGTCCACAGAAGTAATGACAGCATGTTTCAAATGCAACAATTTCACAGAACTTGCTATGTGATGAGGTTCCTCCGAATCTAAAGGGAGAGGCCTCCCTGTCGTCACATTACAAAACCGGCAGTTTCGCGTACAAATGTTACCGCCTATCATAAAAGTCGCAGTTCCACATCCCCAGCATTCTCCCTGATTCGGACACATACCACTCGTGCATATCGTATGCAAATGATGTTCCCGTACTATATTTAACACTTCTACCGATAATTGTCCTTTCGGTAACTTTATCTTTAACCATTCCGGTTTTCTTCGACTATTACACCCCATATCTTTAAATTATCTATTTTTTCGTTTCTCTTCCCGACAAACAACATTTCCTTTCAGAGGATCAGAAACGTATTTTTATAAACCTCCCGGGAAAGAGCCATATTTTACACAAAAATAAAAAGAAACCCTTAAGAAAAGAAAAAAGGAGGCATCTTTTCACAGATACCTCCACTGACTAACCCTTAAATCCAAAATTAATAAAATTTCCCGTTTTATTATTACTTAGCTGTTTCCCTTTTTCAAGGGCTTTCAATACTAAGATGAAAAATAATGCAAATAGTTGCGTCGGGAAAGAAAAAAAATTATTTTTTTTCAAAATATCTGCAATAATCACGAATTCCGCAGGATTCGCATTTCGGACGACGTGCCGTACAAGTATATCTGCCGTGCAATATCAACCAATGATGAGCGGTAGACAAAATTTCAGACGGTATATTTTTTACCAATTGTTTTTCTGTTTCCAAAGGCGTTGTGGCGTCGGTCACCAAACCTATCCGGTCTGCTACCCGGAATACATGCGTATCTACAGGCATAGCCGGCCGGTGAAAAGCTACAGCTTCTATTACATTAGCCGTTTTTCTACCGACTCCCGGAAGTGTTTGTAATAATTCCATATCATCCGGTACCTTCCCATCAAAATCACTCACTAATTTCTTAGCCATCGCAGAGAGATGCTTGGCTTTATTATTGGGATAAGAAATCGATTTAATCAGTTCGTAGATTTCCCCAACCTCCGCTTTTGCCATAGCTTCTGCCGTTGGGAAACGCTCAAAAAGAGCAGGCGTGGTCATATTTACCCGTTTATCCGTACACTGAGCGGATAAAATTACGGCGACTAACAATTCAAAAGGATTCTGGTATTTTAATTCGCTTTCAGCAACCGGCATATTTTCACTAAACCAATTTATAAATCCCTCATATCTTTCTTTCGTTGTCATATTCTCATGTTTTATTAAAAGTCCGTATTTTACCTTTCCCTCCGCCTTTACAGATGTTTTATTTTCTTTTCCCCCATTCGTTTCTTTTTCAGACGCCTTTCCGCCATCTTATTGGACACTTTTAAAGAAACTTTCACAAAAATAGAATTTATTACTCAATATTCTTGAAAAGAAATCCCTATTTTTGTCCGAAAAGAGTTCTAAAATAGAAAACGCTTATAAAGCCAGATTAAAAGATGAAAGGCAGACCTTTAAACTAAAAACGTTCGGAAAGTCATAAGCAAATTTTCAAAAAAAGACCGTTGGCTGGCGGAATGCTTTGGCAAACGCTTCGGTTCCATTTTACAAAACTCTTGAAAGATACAATTAATCATCAACGTTTACGGACAAATAAAAGGAAAGTGATGGGGGATTTTAAATCAAAATACAGTACGATAATCCAAGAAAAATTCGATACTCTTCAAAAGTCTTGCCGGAATTTATTATCAGAGGAAGATATCCGGTTGGTAGAAAAAGCATTCGAACTTGCTGCTCCTGTTCCACCAAAAGAAGTTCAGAAAGTTATGCCAGAATTTTCCCTATACGAGGAAGAAAAGGAAATTCTGAAAATTTTGGATATAGCTTTGATTATTACTACGGAAATCGGACTGGGGCGTACTTCTATCATTTGTGCGATGTTACATACAAAAGTCGCCAAAGGAGAACTTTCTATTTCCGAAGTAGAGGACATTTTCGGACCTAAAGTAGCTCAAATTGTCGAAGGTCTTAAAAATATCAATTCCATTTATACTCCTCAGAAGATTGTCAATTCCGAAAATTTCCGGAAATTATTATTGAGTTTTGCCCAAGATATACGGGTACAACTCATTTTTTTAGCGGAAAAGCTTTATGCTTTACGAGGTGCGGAGCATCTGACAGAAGCGGAACAAAAACAATTGGCCCGGGAGACAGACTATGTTTATATTCCTTTTGCTCATCGGCTGGGCTTGTATAACATTAAATCGGAAATGGAAGACAAAGCCCTGCGGTATTCCAATCCCGAAATTTATGCCGAGATCTCAAGGAAACTAACCGAATCCAAAACGGCCCGGGAAAAATATATTGCAGAATTCATTGCCCCTATTGTAGAAGAACTGAATAAGCGCAGTATTCGCTTTAAAGTAAAATACAGAACGAAAACAATCGCTTCTATTCTGAATAAAATGCGGAAAAATCAGGTCGAATTTGAAGAAATATACGACATCTTTGCCGTCCGTTTTATCATAGATAGCAGTGGGGAAAATGAGAAACCGGACTGTTGGAAAGTATATTCCATTGTCACAGATAAATATACCCCCAATCCACAGCGATTACGCGACTGGATTACCGTCCCTAAATCAAACGGCTACGAATCCCTGCAAACGACCGTTCTGGGACCGGGAAAACGTTGGGTGGAAGTGCAGATCCGTACAGAGCGAATGGATGAAATTGCCGAAAAAGGCTTTGCCGCTCATTGGAAATACAAAGGAGGTACTTCAGATTCGGCTATTGAAAACTGGCTCAATGAATTACGTGAAATACTCGAAAGCCCCGAAGAAAATGCAATCGAATTGTTGGATGATCTCAAATTGGACCTCCAGGATAAAGAAGTCCACGTATTCACGCCCAAAGGAGATTTAATCACTTTACCTGCCGGAGCCACCCTACTCGACTTCGCATACGCCATACATACGAATATCGGATGTAAATGCGTAGGAGGAAAAGTGAATCAACGGAATGAGACACTCCGCTACCAATTGCGCAACGGAGATGAAATAACGATTCTGACATCCGCTAACCAACAACCGAAAGCCGACTGGCTGAATTTTACGGTCACCTCTAAAGCCCGGAATAAAATACGGCAATTTTTGAATGAAGAAGTCAATCACCAGGCAGATATCGGAAAAGAATTATTGACCAGAAGATTGAAAAACTGGAAAATTGAGTTTACAGACGAAATTATCCGTAAACTCATGCAACATTATAAATATAAATTCGCCTTAGATTTATACCAGGGAATCGCTATCGGTAAACACGACCCTGCCGAAATCAAAGACATTCTTGTGCAAACAAAGGAAGACGAAAAAACAGCGACTCCTGCTCCCGTCAAAGATATACACATCAGTCATCCACATAAAGTTGCAGAAGATGTACTCATTATCGATAAAAATGTAGACAATGTAGACTACAAATTTGCCCGCTGCTGCAATCCCGTATTCGGAGACGAGATTATCGGATTCGTCTCTATAGGAGAAGGAATTAAAGTACACCGTAAACAATGCAAAAACGCACTGGATTTACAAAGACGTTATCCCTATCGAATTGTCCAGACACAATGGACCAATGCCGGAGTAACTTCCTACCAAACAGTTCTTAGCCTAATGGGAAAAGACGAAATCGGAGTCGTAAATAAAATTACAGAACTCATTTCAAAAGACCCGCGGGTGACAATGAGGGCTATTGCGATCAACTCCGCAGAAGGCATATTCGAAGGGAAAATTACTGTACTCATCGACAATACCGAACATTTAGCCCAGTTAATTACCCGTTTAAAACATTTGCCAGGTATACTAAAAGTGAATCGTCACGATTCGATGCTCGAACAATAAAACCGGAACCTCCGTTTCTCTTGCCGAGCGAAGTATATTATTTTTAAACTATAATTTTTGTAAAGAAAAGACAATTATTCTACCTTTGTCTCATTCGATTGATCTTAAAAATAAATGATGAATCTTTATTGTAAAATTTTTACTGGAATCTTGGGTTGTTGCATAGGGGGAAAAACAAATTATGGAATTCCTCCAGAAAAAACAGACCTCAGTTCTCTCTATACTTTTAGCTGGATGGACTGTTCTTCCTCTCTGTCCGGGCAACAAGTTTCTGCGGACACGAATGCATTACCGGATTGGGTATTCGCTTCTCAAAAAGATTACTCTGTTGGAATATCGGATCCTATTTCCGATAGAGAAAAAGCACGGGAACAAGCTATTGTCCGGGCTATTTGTTCATGGGGACTGGCCAGTGGGGAAAAGACGAGTAGTGTCCTTCAGGAAAGCATGGAGAATAATACGAATATCATGCAAGGAAGCTGGAGACTAATAATAAAGTCTTTCGATTATAAGTTACTCCGGGAATTTGAATACAAAACAGGTGAAATTTGTGTCGCTATCCAAGTACGGAAGACAGAAGACGGAAATAAAAGAATGCTGGTAGAAAATTACTGGTCGCAGAAAATCAGTGAAAATACTGAAAAAATAGAAGAACATCTCAATATTGCCGTTTCCGGATTTAAAAAATTGGAAGTTATTCAGTTCAAATTAGAAAGTGAAGGAGGAAAAACCACCATGCACTCCAGTATAGACGGACAAAAAGTAGTCTTTACCCCTCCTTTTTCCTATCCGGAAATGCCTCTCTCTTCCGAACGAACCATAGACCTTGAAAATATTGCATTTACTCCTGAAGTCCGATACAATATTTCCCGTTTATCCGACTATCCGTTGAGTTTCAGCTGGCTAAAAACGGCTCTTATAGAAGCCCCTATAGAACCCATGAACAGTCAAACCGAAAGCAACCAGCAATTTGATAAAGAAGGAAATGAAATCTCTGTTACCAGTCACCATCAAGCGGATTTTCACATACCTTATATCATAACAGCTGCTTGCATAAAAGACAACCAACTGATTATAAAATGGGAAATAAACGAAGAATTAAATGAAGAGCTAAAAAAACAAGCAGAAAACCTGTATCAATAGTATGCTGTGCAGATTTAAAAATATCGTATTCAATAATTAATTATCTATCTTTAACAACTTGCATTTATGGAAGAATTTTTCAGTTCCACCTCTCACATTTCAATGGATGTTTTTTTAAGCAAAATCATTGATTTGGCAACCTCTTTAGGTTCCCGTATATTAACAGCCATTGTTGTCTTTTTGATTGGACGCTGGATTGTCAAAAAATTAAATCGGATTGTCCTATCCATTATGGAGAAGAAGCAGGTAGAAGCCTCTCTTTTTTCTTTTACCAAAAGCCTGGTCAGCATTACGCTGAATTTCATCCTTATTATTGTTATCATTGGTGTACTGGGTATAGAAACCAGTTCTTTTATAGCCTTATTTGCATCTGCAGGTGTCGCTATCGGCATGGCCTTGAGCGGAACCTTACAGAATTTTGCCGGAGGAATTATGATTCTCATTTTTAAACCCTTTAAAGTAGGCGATGTGTTAGAGGCCCAAGGACAAACCGGAACAGTAAAAGAAATTCAAATCTTCAATACGATTATTTCTACCCCGGACAATAAAATCATCATCATTCCCAACGGTGGCTTATCCACCGGTATTATGAAAAATTATTCAAAAGAGCCAACCCGCCGGGTAGATTGGGAATTCGGTATCGCTTACGGAGACAGCTACGAAAAAGCCAAAGCCGTTATCGAAAGACTCCTAAAAGCGGACTCCCGTATCTTGTCTTCTCCGACTTATTTTATTGCTCTGAATTCTCTGGGAGAAAGCTCTGTCAATATTGTTGTCCGGGCTTGGGTAAATGCTGAAGACTACTGGAATGTTTTTTTCAGTATGAATGAAAAAGTATATAAAACTTTCGCCGAAGAAAATCTCAATATTCCTTTCCCGCAATTGGATGTTCACCTTAAAACATCCGAAAAGAATTAGGCTTAGACCTTTCTTCTGGCCTCAGAAACAGAAAACTTCTGGAAGCCGGCTAAGGGATTGTTTAAGGGGAAAAACCTTTTTACTCGCTGATCAATGCATTGAAAGTTCTGATAACCCATAGAAAGCAGTCGGAATCTTTCACGCATTGATCAGCGAAATTTTTATGGGTTCCCGGTAAAACAGTTGCCTTCTCTTCCTTATTCCCAAGTTCTTCTTGTTTGAAAAACATCCTTTTTCCCTTAAAATCAAAACCAATTAGTTGTATTATCGTTGAAATTGATATAATCGATAAAATAATAATACAATGGAAACAGTGGAAAACTACAGAGGAACTTACAAGTATTGGTGGATAATGCTGATTATCGGTATTTTATCCATCCTTTGCGGAATATGGGTATTTCGGAATCCCGTAGAATCTTATTTTGCTTTAGCCGTTTATTTTTGCATTATGTTCATCCTTTTCGGTATCGGGGAAATCGTAAATGCGTTCTCCAACCAAAGGGTCAGGAATTGGGGCTGGGGACTGGCTATCGGGATTTTAGATCTTATTATCGGATTTATATTACTTGCCAATTTAGAATGGGCAATCGATATTTTACCTTTTGCCGTAGGATTTATATTGATGTTTTTGGGAATAGACTTTATTGGCTGGTCCACTCAAATGCAAACTTCCCGTATTCCGAATTGGGGATGGGTATTGGCCGGAGGTATTCTGACTTTGATATTTTCTTTCCTGATTATCTTCCATCCGCTCTTCGGCGTATTTAATATTATCATCTGGACGGGACTTGCCTTTATTTTCGGCGGAATCTCTGCCGTTATGTTTTCTTTTGCTCTACGGAAATAACCGAAGGAAATATTTCTTTGCGATACAGCTCCATACCTAGTATAAAGCTGTATCGTATTAATTCATCAGGAAATGTCCCATAAAAGCAATGAAAAAACCAATGCCGATAGCTGTAAGCAACATCGGGAATATACATTTTTTATATCCTTTTCCCTGAGCGATAACCAAAGGTAATACCAACACCAAAGTGACTACAGGACCTGTAAACCATTCATTTATTCCCGGCAATTTTATATGGTACACGACATAGGGCATGAGGAAATAAAATAAAAAAACAGAAAAAAGCATATATCTATCTGCTCTCCTTTTCAGCAAAGGTACAATCCCCACAAAAGCGGCTACTAACCCAATCAATATAACCAATAAACAAGCTTTCATCTTTTTATTTTTTACGATATCAGTCTGATAACCGGAATCTTCGAATATTTTGATACAATCTATTTTACCGAACGATCTGTCCTCCAAATAATATTTCCTTGTAAGGTATCCAAAACAACGTCTCCCTTGGGAAAAATTCCGAATACACCCGCCCCGCTGCCGGTCATAGAAGCATATAAAGCACCTCTATTATACAATTCCTCTTTTACCTTTCGGATAGCGGGATACTTAGCAAAAACAGTGGTCTCAAAATCATTTTTCACCTGTTTTCTCCACGCAGTAAGGGGTAGTAAATTCAATTCCCGTAAATTGAATACCGCTTTTGCAGGACTAATTCCGGCATAAGCTTCTGCCGTAGATACCTTACAATCCGGTTTTACAATTACAATTTCATATTCGTCCAATTCAAGAGCCATATCTTCCAAAACATCTCCTTTACCTGAAGCAAAAGCAGGACGATTCCGGATAAAAAACGCACAATCGCTCCCCAAACGGGAAGCATAATTCTCCAGTCCTTTTTCTGAAATCCGGAGTTCAAAATATTCGTTTAATGCTTTCAATGTGTAAGCAGCATCCGAAGATCCGCCTCCTAAACCCGCTCCAAAGGGAATCGTTTTAAACAAATTAATCCGTACTGCCGGTAAATCGTATGCGGAAGCCAATAATTTATAAGCCCGGACCACTAAATTCTTATCTTCCGGACAATCAATTGCTATTCCTGTATTCTCAAAATAACAAACCCTTTTAGGTCCTTCTTCCCGGTTAAGCTCTAAAACATCCCTCAAGCCAACCGGATAAAAAACAGTTTCCAGATTATGATATCCATCCGTACGTCTCTCCGTTACCGATAATCCGATATTAATTTTTGCATTTGGATAAATTCTCATATTTTATAATCTCTCTTCTTATTTCTTTACTATATTTGTAGCAGAAACCAAGCAAAGGTATAAAATTTTAAATCTTTATAATATTCCTTTCGAATTTATTCCTAGGGAGGGCAAAACATTTAGAATTCTCTTTACGTTACATCATGAAATAATATTCCAAACCTATGAAAAAAGTATTGATCCCTTTTATTTTGCTGCTTACGTTCAGTATAGGAACAAAAGCACAAACCGTAGAGCCCCTTACCAATGATCAGTTCAAAGAAAAAATCTGGAATTACGATACAGATAAGGAGTGGAAATACTTAGGAGATAAACCAGCTATTATTGATCTGTATGCCACTTGGTGCGGCCCCTGCAAACGCTTGGCCCCGATCTTGGAAGAAATCCAAAAAGAATACGGTAGTAAAATACAGATTTACAAGGTAGATACAGACAAAGAAAAACAATTAAGTAATTTGTTTAATGTTTCCAGTATTCCCCTGATGGTTTTCATTCCGAAAAAAGGAGAGCCTTTTCTGGTAACGGGATTACGCCCGAAAGAACAATTGGTAGAAATCATCAATGAAAAACTTATGGGGCAATGAAAACAGAATCATAAAGTTTAAAAAATTCAGAATTTGAATTTTTTAAACTTTATGTCCCTTTTTATGCTAGCAGAATTACTCAATATTTTTATTGCGACAGAAAATATTTAGAAATTTAAATATACATTTGTCCAGATAAAATGAGCTTATGCTAGAAACATTACAACAAACTGACGAACAACTTCTTTTATTTCTAAACGGATTCCATACGCCCTTTTGGGACAGTTTTATGTGGACTTTTACAGCGAAACTGACATGGATTCCGATGTATGCCGCGATCTTATACGTTTTATTAAAAAACTTCCGTCCTTCGATAAGTATTGTGACAGTGATCGCAATTGCTCTGACGATTACTTATGCAGATCAGGTCTGCGCTACCCTTATTCGTCCATTGGTAGAAAGAATGCGCCCTTCGAATCCGAATAATCCGATTTCGGAATTCGTGCATATTGTAAACGGCAAACGGGGAGGACGCTATGGTTTTCCCTCCTGTCATGCCGCCAATTCTTTCGCATTGGCCTTTTTCCTTATGTTCCTTTTCAAAAATAGATTCTTAACTCTTTTCATCTTGTTCTGGGCTGCCTTGAATTCCTATTCCCGGATCTATATCGGGGTACACTATCCGGGAGATTTAGCGATGGGTATGCTGGTAGGATTCAGCGGAGCCCTTCTCCTGTATGCCTTATTCCGTTATTGTCTTCGTGTTCCTAAAATTGCCGGTTTCTTAAAATACGACATACCGGAAAAATTATTTATCGAACACCAACGTAAAATTCCCCATATACAATGGATTATTTATATCGGACTGCTGACAATGGCCTTTATAGTTTTCCATTCTCTCTTTTATTCTTAAACAAAACAAGTTTTCTCAGGAAGGAAGTTCCGCCCCTCCGCCCCAGAGGTTGCCCATCAGCAATGCATAGACCAGGAAAGCGGGTCTCCTTTTTATCCTTTATTTAAACCCGATCTTTTTCTTTTCATTCATCAGGACCCGGATCAAATCTTCAGTAAACATGTTGACATCCGATTTCACTACTGAAATTTTATTTCCCGTCTTATTTTTCAATTTCCCGTTTTTAGCCAAACGTTGCATACTGTTGCGGATAATTAATTCTGCAACAATTCTCATCAGGCGGGCACTGTTTTGCGAACGTTCCGGATTTGCTGTTAAGCGGGAGGTAAATTCCTGCATATGCTGTCGGGCAGAAGGATTCATCACCAAATGTTCATCTTCCAATTTCCGTTTCAGTATCCGCATTAATTCTTCTGTTGTATAATCTTCAAACACTAAAACATTAATCAGGTCCGTTACCTTTTCCACATCCCCCGGGGAATTTTGCAAGACATATTGCCGACTGGCATATATCACCATACAAGAACCCGGTCGTACTGCCAACTGATTCGCTAAAAGAGCTCTTATCCTTTCCTGTATCCCTGCTATCTCTGTCAGTTTTTCCGAATCTTCATCAAATAGTAATATCCCTCCATTCGCTTTTTTCAAAGCCTCTCCCAGTAACAATTGTGCCTCTTCTTCTGTGCACCCTAACAATTTATCAGCCTTGAAATCAGAAACAACCTCTTTCTCGACCAATCCCATTGCTTTATACAAACGAGCAATTATCCGGGCCATCGCTCGTTTTCCCATTCCGGAATTCCCTGTAAAACACCATTGCAGAGACATTTTAGTACTCAATTTTATCCCCTGCTCACTATAATGACGGGCCAGGTCCACAAAATCATGAATCTGCTTTTTAATCTTTTCCTGTCCCACCATCTGATCCAAATCCTTCAAGGCCAAATCAATCCCTGCATCGTCGAACTTATCTTTCGCGAATTCCGGAATTTCCAAAGAACTGACAGGGACATCCACCGCCATCACTGTCGTCAGTTCCTTACGGGTTAACTCCCGTTCCCGACGAACCTGCATCAGCCGGTCCGACATTTTATGAATAGTCGTATTTACCAATTTTTCCATCCATAAAGCATTTCCAAAATGTTTCTCCCGCACCTCGAAGGCCTGGTCTATCAATTTTTCAAAAGCTTCTTTCGCTTTAGGATGTAGTGTATATTTCTTCTCTTTCAATTTACGATCAATGATAGCGAGCAACTCCTCCCGTGTATAATCCCTAAAAGTAAAACGATAGGGAAAATAATCCTTTAATGCCGGATTTATCTGAAAAATCTTATCTACCTCTTCTGGATAATCAGCTAAAATAACAATAGTCCCCGCATGTATTTCAGGAGACAAAAACGATAAAATAGTTTCGAAATAAGCCGCTCCCGCAGCATTTTCCAAAAAAGAAGCAGCATTCTCCAAATAAAGTATTCCCCCTTCAGCCGCATTCATCAAAGCTAAAACGACTTGCTCAGGAGGTATATTCCCATTCCCCCTTAGATTTTTGGCATGCTGGACTACAACTGTCGGACGACTCAAAATACCAGCAGAATAATATATTTCTCCCAGCATTTTAGCGACCGTCAATTTACCGGTTCCGGGATTTCCGCTAAATACCATATGTAAAGGCGGCAACTCCTCTCCATATCCCTGTTTTCGTCTTTCCTGGAGAAAATACACATAATTCAAATGTTGTAAAATGCTTTTTTTCAAGGGGGAAGCTCCTACCATATCACTCAGTCTTTCAAAAGAATCCAGAGGAGATCCCTCTCTTTCCGGGCTAATATCTTCTTCCCGCACTAAAACCATTTCCGCTTTATCCAATTTCCGCTTTCCACCACTCATCAAACGCTTCGCCATATTCTGGATCATGCTCTCTATCCGCTCATCTATAAACGACTCCTCTGTAAAATCGGATCCTTCTGCCAATTGTCTTTTTAATCCTTTATAAAATTTATCGGCTGCTGCCGGACTAAAACGATACTGACGTTTTTCTAATTTCTGTCGGGCAATCTCCATCCATTCTTCCGGAGAATATTCCTCAAAACAAAGTTGTCTCGGAAAACATTTTTCTATTTCAGGGAATTCTGCCCTCATTGCCGGAAAAACATCCTCCCTATCTGATAAAATAATAACTACCTCCGGCTTTTCATGTTGAATAATATTTAATAACAACTGAAGGACAATACGTCCGCGATCCTGAGGGTTGGCTTCATCGTATAGATCCCCGGCCCGATCCACAAACAAAATTCCACCTTCACTTTCTTTCAGAGCTTTCCGTACCAATTGTTCTTCTACGGCATACCCTTCCTGCACAAAACTCTCCCGCTCGTAACGATTTACCTTTCCATGGGACAAAATTCCCAAAGAACAGAATAGCTCTCCAATAATCTCTGCTACCGTATTTTTACCCGCTGAAGGATGACCGGTGAATAACAGATGCAACAGAGGGAGATCGTCACAAAATCCGCTTTCCCGCCTGATCCGTATAAAATCCGTATATTCGCAAATACGGGTAATCTCTTCCTTCACTTTTCTCAAACCGGTCAAACGATATAATCGGTCCAACACCTCCCCCTCCTTCCTCTTTTCCTCTCCGGAAAACGAACGGGCAGACACAGCCGTATCCCTGGATACCAACTCCCGATGATAAGTATAAGGGATCTCCTTATCACCCAGCTCAAATCTCAAACTTACGACAGACTTTCCGAAACAGAATACCTGTAGTGTATATTCACCTTTCTGCCAAAAATGTTCCCTCTTTTCTCCCAAATTAACGGAAAAACACAAAAACAATTTTCCATCTTCCCCCTGAATAAATTGCTTCCCTTTTAGTACTCGCCTCGTTTTCACCCAACCGTCCGAACCGACAAGCTGAATCACAAATTCGTAAACCCACTCCCGGCTCAATTGATTCTCTGCCAAAAAATAAAAACAGACGTCCTCTAAACAACGAATATCCAATGACGAAAAAGAATGATTTCTCTGTCTGGCTTCCTCTTCCGTTTCCCGACAACATTTGTCGATACCGATTTGCAACGGCCGGAAATAAAAATCAAGTTCACCGTTCCCTTCCATAATAGAAACAGGTTCCGATTGTATACTCTGCTCCTTCCATTGGGCTACCACTCCGTATATACCTACCGGAAATTTCTCATAGCCCCCTTGTATTGCCTGAAACTCCACACTACACATAGGAGAGGTAGCCAATTTCCAATTACCAACTTGGGCACCTAAACCTAACGCTCCTTTTTCTTCTATCCGAAATAATGTAAACTTTATTTCCCCTTCACTTTCCGGCCTGCCGTTTCCCTCCCAGGCCCCTTCCAGATCCACATATAAAGTTGTAAGGCCTTCTTGTACAAAGACAGTACGGTAATCTTTCCTGCCGTATTCATCAACCTCCGCACGACTACTTATCTTCAACGACTTCAAAACAAAATCATTTTCGCCAGTCGTTTCTTTCCTCTTTACATCTTTGTCATTCATACACCTTTATTTTTATCGGATCCTTTACTTATTTTCGTTGTCCCTAATACAGCAACCGGCGCTATTTTCTCCACCACAAAATCTCAGTTATCCCCTCTAAAGCGTCTGGATAGAAATTTTCCTGTACTTAGAAAGCTTTCTGGCGAATTTAATGATATTTTTTTTCATTCTGTTCTTTCTTTCTAAAAACAAGCAAAATTGATTTCTTTTAAGAAATATCATATTTTCTGCTGAAAAATTTATCTTCAGAAAGGGACCTCACCCTCTCTGCAAAAAAGGAGCAGGAGTTTAACTTTAAGTACTGCCTTCAAAGACAAGGCTTATAATATACTTCTTCCTTTATCACTTGAATATGTTCGGCCAGCTCTCTTCGATCCGGATAATCCCTATTACTCATCAACCATAAAGGATAGCTCTTTTCCGGATTGTCGTAAGCCGGCTGTCTGTATTGTTTTTCTACAATCTCGTAGCCATTCCGGCGATAATAATTTATTCTTCGGGTGGTGATCTCATCAACAGCCGGCTCCACTTCCAGTAAATGTTCACCAGACAAATGTTCCCGAATATAATCCAATACTTTCTGACCGATTTTCTGATTACGCATTTCCGGACATACAGCCAAATGTTCCAGATAATAAAAATCTGCCAGTTTCCAATAGACAAACAAACCTGCCAGTTTCCCCCCTTCTTCTATTACATGAAAAAACATAGAAGACTGCCCGGCAATTAATCGCTTCAATTGATTCACCTCTCTCCTTTCTGAAGCAGGAAAAGCCTGCTGATATAAAACAATCACTTCCGGCAACTGCGGATCTTCCATTTGAGTTATTCTTCTGAGTTCCATTTTTATTTACATTCGTTGTAATATTCACAAAAATAGTACAAAATCCTCTATACCAAAAGGAGTTTCAACTTCTGCTTCCGGCAATTCGTATAATTATCAGATTTTCTTTCTATAATTTGGATATTTAAAAAAAACATTCTATATTTGCACCGTCAAACAGAGAAAGTAGTTTGAATAGATTGCGGGGTGGAGCAGTGGTAGCTCGTTGGGCTCATAACCCAAAGGTCGTCGGTTCGAATCTGGCCCCCGCTACTGTAAACGAATCGGTAAAACCGATTCGTTTTTTATTTCTTCTCAAAAATATTCCGCCTAATTGTAACGTTCCAGAAAAGCTCGGACTTTTTCCGTATAAGCTTTAGGGTTCTCTTTATAAGAGACAGCATGTGCAGCGCCCGGTACAATCCACAATTGTTTGGGTTCCGGTTTCGCCTTATATAAATCGTAAACCATTTCAGTAAGGACATAAGCATCCTGGTCTCCGTGTATAAACAACATCGGCAACTGACATTTCTCTACTTGTCGTATAGCGGAGGCTTCCTGAAAATTCCATCCGTATTTCCAATCGCAAAACCAGCTCGCCGTATAAAGCAAAGGAAAGGCCGGTAAGCCGAATTGTTCTTTCAATTCTTTAGAAAATTGTTCCCATACACTTGTATATCCACAGTCTTCAACAAAACACTTTACGCATGCGGGTAAAACTTCCCCCGACAACATCATGGTAGTAGCAGCCCCCATGGAAATTCCATGTACGACCATATGAGTATGCCCTCCGAATATCTGATCGGCCACATTTATCCACTCCATTACGTCCAAGCGATCTTTCCATCCCATTTGTATTGCCTTCCCTTCGCTTCGCCCATGATATTGCAAATCCGGTAATAAAACATTATATCCCAGCTCCCGCTCATACATATAACCGATCATGAACATCCGGACAGCATTATCTGTATACCCGTGCACAACAACTGCCGTACGGGAGGTCGGAGCCCCCGCAGCGATATAATAAGCATGCAACCGTATCCCTTCCCGGTTGACGATAAAGGTATCTCTCAGGGCAGAAATCCCCCTCAGACTGTCTACCCATTTTTCCAGGAAAGGATAATCAGCTACCATTTTTTGATACGAACGGTCTTCATCGTTCTGCCCTTTATCCGGCGTCAAAGAATAACTCAGCATATAAAAACTACCCCCCGCAATTCCGATAAGGCACAAAATCAATAGAATACCAAATCCCCTAAACAGCTTATTTTTCATAGTATTTTTCGTATAATACACCTCCTTTTATCTCTACAAAGATAAAATTTAACTACTTATTCCGATGGATTCTACCGCCAAAATTCAATATAAACGAAACAGGAATCTGCATTCCAGGAAAAACCATACCCTTCTATTTTCACCGAAGCCAGGGATAAATTGACGCAAGGTTAAAAGGGGCTTTTACCCGAAATAGTTTTCTATTCACTCTATAAAATAAAAATGTTCCCTGTTCTCTTAAAATAGTAAGGGACAGGGAACATTTCCGGTTTAAACCTCTATTTAACCGATTCTTTTAATATTCATAAATTTCTGCTACATAACCGGCATCCGTAAATATGGACTCGATGACAGCTATATCTCCTTCTTCATCCATTACTACTGTCAGAATACGATCCGGATCTTCCAAATCCAATGACCATGCTTCAATTACGTCCAAGTCGTTCAATTGCGATTTTACTTTGTCTACGCAATCCGAGCATTTCATATTCGTCTTATATTTTACAGTCTTTGTTTTTGCTTTCCCCTCCTTTTTCCCTCCGGAATGTTTTCCTTCCTGTTTGCTCGTATGTGTCTCCTGCTTTCCGCCCGTTTTCATATCTCCTTGCTGTTTATCTTCATTCTCCATCTTCTCTTTCCGGCCTTCTCCCTGCTTCCTGTTTTCACTTTCAGCAGTATGTTTATCCGTTGTAGACCTATTCGTGCTTCCTGTTTCCTTTGAAGTACTGTTACCGGTATTTTCCATGTTTTTGTTTTCCTTGTTCATGATATTTTAATTTTAAGGTTATATATCATACGAACGAACTTTCTACAAAAATGTTACCTAATAAATTGAAAATTAATACAATATAATCCACCTTAACGGAATTTATTGCCCATGATACGACTCACAAAAGGATAAGCAATAAAGGGGGTACTTTCCCCTCTAACGAACAGGTTTGTGATTCCGGGTAGAAGCACAATAAACAAAAATTTTTCCTACCGCTGATCAGCAAAGCATTTGTTTATTTTCGACCCAAAATTCCAATCCGACAGAAAGTATTATTTAGAGCATTATTTTTTTTCTCCGAATGCCAAATCCCCGGCATCCCCAATCCCCGGGTCAATATAAAATTTTTCAGTCAAAGCCTCATCTAAAGCTGCCGTCCAAACTGTCACGGGTTCCCCCGCCAATTCCTTTTCGACATAGGCAACTCCCTGTTTACTGGCAATCACAGCAGCAATGTGAGTATGTTCCGGACAGCATCCCTGCGCCAACAATTCCCGATATGCAATAACCAGTGAAGAACCTGTAGCCAACATGGGATCAACCAATAAAAGTTGCTTCCCTCTTAAATCCGGTGTATAAATCGAATCAAAACGCACTTCCACTTGGCCGTCAACACAACTAGTACGCCGGGCAGAAATAAAAGCATTTCCCGCATCATCAAAATAATTCAAAAACCCCTGATGAAAAGGTAAACCGGCACGCAGGACAGTGGCAATAACAACCGATTTAGCCGGAACCATTACTTCGGCCGGGTTTATCGGAGTTTGTACACAACACTTCGTATAAGTAAAAGTCTTGCTGATTTCATAAGCCATTATTTCCCCTACCCTTTCCATATTCCGCCGGAAACGCATCCGGTCCTTTTGTTTTTCACGATCCCGGATTTCGGCTAAAAAACGATTACATATAGAATGCTGAGCACTGATAATATGGACCATAACAACTCTCTGTTTATAAAATATTTTCTGAATATATTTTTTCCCCTTTATTAAGACTGTTTATTTCCATAGGAAAATTCTTTAATACGCTGTTCTTCTTCTTTCCTACAGATTAAAATCACTCCATTTTGTTCCGCTACAATATACCCTTCCAATCCCTGTAACACAATCTGATGCTCTCCGGATAAATGCACTATACAATCCCGGCATTCTACCATTTTTACTCTCTCGCCAATAATCGCATTTCCTTCCTTATCTTTTCCCGAAAGTTCATACAAAGATCCCCAGGTTCCCAAATCCGACCATCCAAAATCTGCCGGGAAAACATAAATATTCTGCGCATGCTCCATAATGGCATAATCTACAGAAATCTTCTCACAGTCCGGGAATTTCTGACCAATAATTTCCCGCTCTTTTTCCGTATAAAAATAATCTTCCAGCGAATCAAATAAGGCCGACATTTTCGGCTGATAGGACCGAAAAGCTTTTTCTACAGTAGAAACACTCCACAAAAAAATACCGGAATTCCAGGTATATCCACCTTCCTGCAAATACTTCTCTGCTGTCATCCGGTCCGGCTTTTCCTTAAAACCTTCCACCTTCCTGATTTCTCCTTCTCCTAAGGCTTCCCGCTCCATCTTTATATAACCATACCCTGTTTCCGGACGGGTAGGTTTCATACCCAGCGTGAGAATCCGGTCTTCGGATCCGGTAAATTCCAATCCTTTTCGAATCACCCGGACAAACTCTTCTACGTCCGTTACGATATGATCGGAAGCAGAAACAACTAAATTTGCTTCTGGATATCTCTTCTTTATTTTCCAACTCACATAAGCAATACAGGGAGCCGTATTACGCATGCAAGGCTCCAATAAAATGTGATCATCTGAAACTTCCGGCAATTGTTCTTTTACAATATCCCTGTATTTTTCCGCAGTGACTACCCACACATTTTCAGGGGGACAAATCCCGGAAAACCGATCAGCCGTCAACTGTAATAAAGTTCGGCCTGTACCCAGAACATCTATAAACTGCTTGGGTTTCTCCGGGGTGCTCATTGGCCAAAACCGGCTTCCTACACCCCCAGCCATTATCACCAAATGATTGTTACTCATATTATTTATATTGCTTTCGGAAGCGAAAAGCTAAACTTTGATCCTACATTCTCTTCCGATTCAAACCACAAACGCCCTTTATTATGTAACACAAAATCCCGGCAAAGCAACAACCCTAAGCCGGATCCTTCTTCACTGTTCGTACCAAAAGTCGTAAAATGAGTCACTTCATTGAGCAACTTTGGTTGATCCTCTTTTTTAATTCCTAAACCATGGTCTGACACTGTGACAATAATCTCATTTCCTTCTTCCCGGACATTTACATGTACCTCCGAATGAGGATTACTGAACTTAATGGCGTTGGATAAAAGATTCCGTACCACACTTTTTATCATTTCGATGTCCACATTTACATAAAATTTATCTTCCGTGTCCATCTTTATTTCTATCTGTTTCACAGCAGCAACAGAAGAAATCACCTCTATCATTCCATTCGTTAACTCTGCAATATCTACGATTTGCGGGATAACAGTCAATTTTCCCAACTGACTTTTAGTCCATTTTAATAAATTATCCAACAAAGCAAATACTTCCTCTGAAGTCTTATTCGCCATTTCAAGCATGTCAAATATATCAGGACTGACATTTTCCCGAGTCACACTCATCATCAATGTATTGAGCAACATTTTCATGGAAGCCATCGGAGAACGGAGGTCGTGCGCAATGACTGAATATAATTTATCCCGCCCATCTATCGTTTTTTTCAATTCTTCCGTTTGCCGCAAGATAATCCGGTTAGCAGCGACCAATGACAGTTGATGACTAATCCGAATCATCAACTCCTCTTTCTTAAAAGGTTTGGAAATAAAATCATTTCCCCCGATTTTAAATCCTTTGACTACACTTTGTGAATCATCCAAAGCCGTCAGAAAAATGATGGGTATATCTTTGTATTTTTCATCCTCCCTCAAACGTTGGGCTACCTCAAAACCATCCATTCCCGGCATCATCACATCCAACAAAACCAAATCAGGCCTTTCCCGCGCAATACAATCCAAAGCTTCTATACCGCTCATGGCCGACAAAAGATTATACTTCTCCTTCCCCAATAAAGCTTTCATCAACAAGACATTTGAAGAAACATCATCGACAATTAAAATTTTATATTCGGAAGGATCAATCTTCATATTCATGCAAACCTCTATTTGTATTCAATCCGGCAAAAATACAACTTATATCATTTAAAAACATATTTTTTTATCAATGTTTTTAATAAATGTATATCTATGGGCTTTGTTATAAATTCATTACACCCTGCTTCTAATGATTTAATCCGGTCTGATTCATAAGAATAAGCCGACACCGCAACGATAATTATATCTGCAGAAATCTCCCGGATAAGCCGGGTAGCTTCCCAACCATCCATTCCCGGCATTTTTATATCCATTAAAATCAAATCCGGCTTGCACTCTTTATATAAACGTACCGCTTCTTCTCCATTCTCAGCCCTCACTAAACAATATTCTTTTCTCAGAATTACATTCAATAAATCGAAATTACTTTCATTGTCCTCCGCCACCAGGATTACGCCCTTTGCATCTTCCATAATCTATGCATTTTTTAATTTATCTCTTATTTTCAATACCTTATCGTTTCCTTCTTTTAATACGAATAAAATCTTTCTTTTATTACATAAAAATATCTTATTTTTGAAGCGGTTAAATTAAACATTTTTTTCCAAATTGATATTTTCTTTCAAGACTTTAATAGGAGTTAAACTTTAAAAAATAAAAGAAAGTCAGTACTTATTGATATTATTTTTATACCTTTGTTAGTTTAGATTCAAAAGGTGAGGAAAGCAATATTATAATGTCTTAACAATTTTTTCAATAAAATAAATAAGCTACTCACTTAATTGTATTAAACATAAAAAATAACGTTCGGATAATTTGTGAGAATATTAAGAAATAGTTTTCTACTATTCAAATTTACAGAAGAAGGCGTCTATTGTCAGAGGTGATTGATTATAAAACGAATAGGGAAACAAGTTTCTATAAATAGTTTCTTTTTAAAGAAAGATCTATATTTAATTGAAGGAGAAAATTATGACCAAAAAAAAGGAACATTTAAATTGGATAAGCTAAAACTACATTTATTTTCGCATAAATAATTTAACATAAATTGTATAAATAATGGATACAAAACCTCAAATACTTGTTGTAGACGATAAACCTGAAATTGCTAAAGTCATAAAAATACAGATGTCTTTGGAATATGATGTAATATATTTCAGCCGGCCTATTGAAGCTTTAAGCTGGTTGCATTCGGGGCATATTCCGCAATTAATTATTTCCGATGTCTATATGCCTGAAATGAATGGCTTTGAATTTCTACAATCGTTAAAAAATAGTTCCATGTTTACTTCAATACCTGTTATTGTACTTTCGAGTCTGGAAAACAGCGGAGAAAGGATTAAATTACTGGAAATCGGAGCAGACGACTTTATTCTGAAACCTTTTAATCCCCAGGAATTGAAAATCAGAGTTCGTAACATACTCAGAAAAAGATAAAATGGAATTTGTATATTTCGGGAAAAATCCGGTTTGGATCAATCAATTTACGGATTTGTCAGATACGGAACCGATCGTTTTGGATACGCTTTCAGCAAGCTGTAATTTTGTATCTACCCATAAATTTACAGATAAAAATCCTTTATTTCTCTTTCTGGAATCGGAAGATACAGATAATAATATCAAAAAATTAAAAGCCCTGAAAAAGGAGATGACTGAAAATCAGTATATTATACTGATTAGTTCGCAAGTTTCAGCTCAATTGGTCTCCAATTATATCAGTTCGGGAGTGAGTGAAATTGTGGATGCTAACATTCCGAAAGAAACTTTACAACAAATTCTTTCTCTATTACCCCGTCTCAAAAAAACAGAATATAAACAAGATTCCACCCAGGCTTTTCACCTACCCTTTTGGAAAAGATTATTCGATATCCTTGCCTCGGGGAGCGCCCTGCTTATATTATCTCCTTTGCTTATCCTGACAGCTCTTGCAATACGTTTAGAGAGCAAAGGACCTATCATTTATACTTCCAAACGGGTCGGAACCAATTATAAGATTTTTGGTTTTTTAAAATTCCGCTCCATGTATGTCGATGCAGATAAACGCTTGGACGAATTCAAAAAAAACAATCAATATCAGGATACGACCTCCTTGACAAAAAAAATTTATTACCAGGATCCCGATAAATCGGAAAAGGTCGTTTTGGTAGGAGATGATTTCCGGCTCACGGAAGAAGAATACCTGGCTCGCCGGAAAAAATTGAAAGCCAATAATTTCGTGAAAATACAGAACGACCCCCGCGTTACCCGGGTAGGACGGATTATCCGGAAATACAGTATCGATGAATTGCCTCAATTAATTAATATTTTAAAAGGGGATATGTCGGTCGTCGGCAATCGGCCCCTCCCCCTCTACGAAGCAGAACTACTCACTTCAGACGAATACATCGAACGCTACATGGCTCCTTCCGGCCTGACAGGACTTTGGCAAGTAGAAAAAAGAGGAACAGAAGGCATACTGTCGGCAGAAGAACGTAAACAACTGGACATCCAATACGCCCAGAAATTTTCTTTCTGGTTCGATATGAAACTTATCTTCCGCACCTTTACGGCATTTATTCAAAAAGAAAATGTATAATCATGAAAATTAAATATATTCTACTCTGTATTATTTTACTGGGCTGCTTTCTGGAAAGCACTGCTCAGGAACGCAAAAGAAGAAAAAAAGACGACGACAAAATCACCATTCTCCGGGATACGGTAAATTATAAGCCGGTAACTCTTACCACAGACGAATTCCGCAACTATCATTTGCCCCCTTTGGAAGCATTATTTGAAAGTGCACGCAACAATCCCCGGTTAAAAGCTGTAGAAGCGGCTATGCAAGCCAGCCGTGCAGAATTGAGAACAACCCGCAGGGACTGGCTGCAATATTTTTCAGTACGTGCCGGTTATACTTACGGCATTCTAGGAACTTATACAGATACCGAAACTCAATACAATCCCTTGACAACCGTTTATTCCGGAGCAACCCAAAGCAGCTGGTCGATCGGAGCTAATGTCAATATTCCGTTAAACAGTCTTTTTAACCAAAGTTCAAAAGTCAGAAAACAACGAGAAGTCTACATACAATCTCAATATGAACAAGAGGCCGTTTTCAACGAAATTAAAAACGAGATCATAGAAATATACTGTAACATTCAGTATCAACTGAAATTATTGAAAATTGCAACAGAATCTCTGACACTTTACGATGCTGATTATACCTCCTCAGAAGCAGATTTTATCAACAATAATCAGACACAAAACAGAATGCTAAGTGATCTGAAACATAGCCATCAGCTAGCCTTGACAGAATATGAAAATATTATTAATACACTTAATATTCTATTTCTTAAATTAGAGATTATTAGTAATACAAAAATTATTACCAAATAAAGATGAACTACATTACTTACTTTATTAAATTCTTCTATCGTATCCGCTATTGGTTACTTTTTACGCCATTTATTGTCGCTTTACTGGTATTTTGGAAAACACAACATATGCCGGAGCAATATACGACCAATTGCTCCGTATATACCGGTATTATTACGGGAGTAAGTATTTTATCTGAAAGCGGAATAAATACAACCAGTTATACTCAGAGCAGTATGATGGAAAATTTATTAAATATCATTACTGCAGACCAGACACTCAAACAGGTTTCTCTACGTTTATATGCCCGTATCATGGTGTATGGCAATCCAGAAAAAGATAATACTTATGTCAAGGCCAGCAACTACCGGAGATTATATAATCACGGCAAATCGATCCATCACCTGATTGATAAAAGTTCTTCGAATGATTCCATCAATGAACAAAGAACTTATGAAAATCTGATAGCCTATGAAACCAACGATAAATCCAATTATGTATATGGTATTTACCAGTGGAATCTCCCTTATGTAAACCGGGAATCTTTACAAAAAATTCAAGTAGAACGGATTGGGAAAAGTGATATCATAGAACTTACCTACACCACAGACGATCCCGGAATTACTTACCAAACGGTTAAAATATTAGTAGATGAATTTATTAAACAATACCAAGAACTTCGCTTCGGTGAAACCAATAATGTTATCGCTTACTTCCGGGCAGAATTAAATCGGATTGGAAAAGAATTAGAAAAATCCGAAAATTCATTAACAAAATATCGTGTTGAAAATCAAGTTATCAATTACGCAGAAGAAACGCGAAGCGTAGCAGCTTTAAATCGTGACTATGAATTACAATACTGGGAATCTTTAAATACGTACATGGTCGCAGACAGCTTAATCCATGAATTAGAAAAAAGGATGAAACTCAATACTGAAATCATCCAAAATAATAATTCCTTTATTCTGTATAACAATAAAATTAGCGAAATCAATGAAAAACTAGCGGTTGCTAGATATTATTCACAAATAGTATTGCCCCAACAAACAATCGATTCTTTAAACCGGGAACTAGAAGCGAATAAAAAGGCCTTATCGGAATCGCTTCAGAAAATGGGGTATTTAAAACATAGCAAAGAGGGTATTGCTAATTCAAGTATCATTGAAGAATGGCTGACTCAGATTCTTGCTTTTAAAAAAGCAGAGGCAGAACTGAAGGTTTTGAGCAAACGTAAAGTTGAAATGGATAAGAAATATGTCCACTTTGCTCCTATCGGTTCGACATTAACCCGCAAAGAAAGAAATGTCAATATTAATGAACGAAGGTATATGGCAATTTTAGATGCCTTAAATGCAGCTATTTTACGTCAGAAAAATCTGCAAATGACATCTTCTACATTGAAACCGATGAATGATCCGTATTATCCATTAAAACCGACCATACACCCCCGGAAAAAATTAATAATCGGAGCTTATCTGGCAACTTTGTTATTTACTATTTTCTTTTTCCTGATTATCGAAGTGTTAGATCGTACCCTACGCTATGTTTTCAAAGCCGAACAGATCACGGGGAGCCGCGTACTCGGCGTATTTACCCGTCCGCTCAACTTACGTGCCCGTAGATTCAATCAAACTTACACCGAAATGTCAGCCCGTACTTTATGTAATTATGCCATCACTTACTTTAAGCCGAACCAGAATAATATTATAAACCTCATCAGCAATCAATCCGGAGAAGGCAAGAATTATGTTATGCAACAACTTGCAAAACAATTCACAGCCCAAGGGATGGAGGTCACTCAGTTATCCTGGCATGAGGAACATCAAGCGGATGCACAATCCTTCATACAAGTACTGGATATAGAAAAGTTAGAAGGAACTACGTCTTCCCGTCAAAAAGATAACGTATTCTTGGTAGAATATCCGTCACTAAAAGATGCTGCGTTAACCTCCAATATTTTGCAAGGGGCCAATCTGAATTTACAGATCATCGATTCCCGGCGTACGTGGAAAAATACAGATCAGCAATTATTTGAACGTACCCGCGAAATGTGCGGGAATACGCCATTTTTCATTGTACTCAATTATACCAATCGGGATGCAGCCGAAGAAATTAACGGTTTAATGCCTCCTTATACCTTTTTCCGAAAGTTATTCTACCGAATTTCTCAACTAGGTTTAACGGCAAAGGAGCAACATTTGAATGTTTAAAAATGTAATTTCATATAGAGTACCTTTTGTTTTTGTTGCCGGTGTATTTATCATTTATCAGCTGGTTATACGGGAAGGGATTCTCCCGGCCCTGATTTTTGCTATTCTTCCGGTAATAGGAATAGGATGTGCCGGCATATTCCACGGACAGCTCGCTTTTTATGCCTTTTTTGTCATAAATTATTTTATCATGGGTATTAGTCGGTATTTTCCCATGAAAACGGGTATGATTATGCTAGGCCTCACATTAGGGCTTCTCCTATTGGTTTTTTTGAAAAATATATTTCATCCATACGACTGGAAACGAAGCCGGAATTTCTTAACGGTTATCTGGTTGATTTGGTTTGTCTATTGTCTTTTGGAAATATTCAATCCCACGTCCGTAATACAAGCATGGAACATCGCCATTAACGGTTATGCCTTTTTTCCATTGCTCAGTGCTATTTTAATTCCGATACTTTTTACCCGCTATAAAGATTTGAAATGGTTATTAATTCTCTGGGCTTTTCTTTGCCTCTTAGCTGCAGCAAAAGGCTACTGGCAAAGAAACCACGGTTTTGATTCTGCTGAACTTTATTGGTTATTAGTCGAAGGAGGAGCCCGGACACATTTCATTTATTCTGGCGTACGCTATTTTTCATTCTTTTCTGACGCAGCTAATTACGGTACATCCATGGGATTGTCGATGACTATTTTTGGAATTATCGGTTTTTATGTACGTCCTATTTGGTTAAAATTCCTTTTCTGGGGAACAGCTGTAGCTTCCTTTTACGGACTTATGATTTCTGGTACCCGTAGTGCAGTGATCATTCCTATCGTTGGGTTAGTTACCTATCTCATCCTATGCAGAAATATAAAATACATGTTGTTTGGAATTTGTATATTGACGGCTTCTCTTTTATTCCTTACCCAAACCAATATCGGAAATGAGAATTCGCTAATTCGCAGGATGCGTACCACTTTCGATAAAGACGACGCATCCATGCAAGTTCGGGTGATCAATAAAAAGAAAATGATCCCTTTGTTACAAGACAAGCCTTTTGGAATCGGATTAGGACTTAGCGGTGGCAGAGCTACCCGTTTCAATGTAGATACTCCTCTGGCAAAATTACCGCCAGATTCATCCCATACCGCTACTTGGATTGAAACAGGCATCGTCGGTCTGCTGCTTTATTTCACACTTTTATTACTTATATTAGCTAAAGCCAGCTATATAGCTGTATTCGTGGTCAAGGATAAAAAACTCAAAGGCATATTGATTGCTTTTATAGCCGGTATATCAGGAGTGCTGGTAGCAGCTTATGCAAACGACGTAACGACTTACCCCAATGGCATACTCATGAGTATTTTATATGCTTTCCTGTTTACCATACCTTATTATGACAAAGAACAAACAACGGATGTTACCACAACCTGATATATCAATTATTACAGTAAATTACAACGGTTTACAGGATACTTGTGAAATGATTGTCTCTTTACAGGCACATTTACATCGGTGTACGTATGAAATCATCGTCGTCGATAATGGTTCCCGGCAAAATGAAGCGGCTTTGATCCAACAACGTTTTCCATCTCTTCGAACAATCCGGAGTGAGAAAAATAGGGGATTTGCCGGAGGAAATAATTTAGGTATCTGCGAAGCCCGGGGTAAATATATCTTTCTACTCAATAACGACACTTATGTGGAAGATGACACCCTATTTTATCTATGCGAAACGCTCACTCAACATCCCGAAGCGGCTGCCGTCTCCCCTAAAATCAAATTTGCAGCTCCTCCGCAGCACATCCAATATGCCGGATTCACCCCTATGAGCCGCTATACCTTACGCAATAAAAGTATCGGATACAACGAACCCGACAAAAAACAATACGAACGAACCATACCTACTGCCTTTCTTCACGGAGCAGCCATGATGATACGACAGGATATTGTCGAAAAGGTAGGACTTATGCCCGAAATCTATTTTCTTTACTACGAAGAGATGGATTGGTGCAATCATATTGCTAACAAAGGTTACCAATTATACTATGAGCCGCGTTGTACTATTTATCACAAAGAAAGCAAGTCGACAGGCTCAGACAGCCCGCTAAAAACCTATTACCTCACCCGCAACCGTTTACTATATGCATGGCGCAATCGCCAGGGTATGGCCCGGGTAATAGCCCTACTTTATCAGGTGTGTATAGCTATTCCTAAAAATTTAATTGTAAATTTGTCATCTTGTAAAACCTCACAATTAAAAGCAATTACAAAAGGTATTACAGACTTTATTTGTCTAAAAAATAAAACATTATAAGAATGAATGGCAGGGAAATATTCTATTTTATTGAATATGTTTGTTGGATTGTGGCAGCGCTTATTGTGGCCTATCCCTTGTTCTATACGATAGTTTCTCTTATACGACGTGACATACGTTATCCAGAAGCTCGTCGTCAACATCGCTTTGCCGTATTGTTCCCTGCTTATAAAGAAGATCTGATCATTGAAGATAGCATACGTTCTTTTCTTTGCCAGGAATATCCCCGGGAACGGTTTGAAATCGTCGTTATTTCTGACCATATGCAAAATGCAACGAATGAACGTTTAGCGCAATTACCCATCACCTTATTGAAAGCTTCATACGACAACAGTTCTAAAGCTAAAGCTCTCAATTTAGCCGTAGATAGCCTACCGCCCGATAAATTCGATGCTGTAATTATCCTCGATGCCGATAATATTGTTGACACAAACTTTTTGCAAGAGATAAACAAAGCTATGGATGCCGGAGTAATGGCGATCCAGACACATCGTACAGCTAAAAACCGGAATACTGAGATAGCAATTTTAGATGGAGTCAGCGAAGAAGTCAATAACACTATATTCCGCCGGGGACACGTCCGCGTTGGAATCTCTTCCGCTCTGATTGGTTCTGGCATGGCTTTCGATTACAAATGGTTTCGCAAGAATGTGGCCCAACTATCTTCTGCCGGGGAAGATAAAGAACTCGAAGCCCTGTTATTAAAGCAAAGGATATTCATCGAATTCCTCGACCATGTTTATGTATACGATGAGAAGACTCAGGAAGAAAAAGGATTTTATAACCAACGCCGGCGTTGGCTGGCCACTCAATTTGCCCAATGGGGACGAGTAGTCCGGGATCTTCCGAAAGCTATTCTCAGCGGGAATATCGATTACTGTGATAAGCTCATCCAATGGATGCTTCCTCCCCGCTTGATTTTGTTCGGAGGCATCATTATTATGGGCTGTATCATGCAGATCGTTGACTGGCCACTGGCCTTAAAATGGTGGACTTTGTTTATTCTACTGGGGATCACTCTTTGTTTGGCTATCCCCGACAAAATGGTAGATGAAAACTTTAAGAAGTCTATCCATAAATTGCCGATTTTGTTTTTTATGATGGTCATCAATCTTTTTCGTTTAAAAGGTGCAAATACTAAATTCGTACACACCGAGAAAAAGACCCTCTCAAACAATAAAAACATCGAAAAATGAAAATCGCTATAGAAGCTCAACGCCTATTTAGGACCAATAAACACGGAATGGATTTCGTAGCTCTTGAAACGATTCGGGAGTTACAAAAAATTGACACCATAAACGAGTATTATATTCTGGTTGCTCCGGGTTCTGATCATTGTCTGAATGCTACAAACAATTTTCACATCCTTGAACTCAAATGTCCCACTTATCCACTTTGGGAACAGTTCGCCCTTCCCAAAGCAATACGGAAAATTCGTCCAAATTTGCTTCATTGCACGAGCAACACAGCTCCCCTTTATTGTTCAGTACCCCTGATCCTCACTTTACATGATATTATCTTTCTAGAAAAAAGAGCCGCCAGCAATATTTCCATTTATCAAAACATGGGCTGGTACTACAGGCGTTTTATCGTGCCCAGAATTCTACCTAAATGTAAAAAAATCATCACGGTATCGCAATTCGAATGTAATCATATTCTGGAAACACTAGATCTGTCTGAACAGCAAATCATAGCTATTCATAATGGTTATAATCAACGTTTTCATCCCCTAGAAAATGTTTCTGAAATCATTCGGAAATATATCCCCCACGATGATTATCTATTTTTCCTAGGCAATACAGATCCGAAAAAAAATACCCCCCGTACTTTAAAGGCCTATAGTATTTACCTAAAAAAGTCTACGCATCCCTTGCCCTTGTTGATTGCCGATTTGGAAGAAAAAGTGATTGACCGTATTCTTGCACAACAGAATATATCAGAAATCAAACCGATGCTTTATTTCCCGGGTTATATTACTCACGCTGATTTACCGTCCATTTACAACAAAGCAAAAGTATTTCTCTATACGTCTCTCCGGGAAAGTTTCGGTATTCCGTTACTCGAAGCCATGGCCTGCGGCACTCCCGTTATCACCTCCTGCACCTCCGCCATACCGGAAATCGCTGGAGAAGGGGCCATTCTCATTTCTCCAGAAGATGAAAATGCAATAGCCGGTGAACTACTAAAACTCGAAAACGATCCCAGTTATTATAAACAACAAATAGCTTATGGGCTGGAAAGAGTTAAAAAATTCTCCTGGCAAGCCACAGCCCGCCAAGTATTAAATATATATCAAAACCTGAATTCCTAAATGTGATTAGTTATGAATACCTTGTTTCCCATTATCTACTCGCTGGTTATTTTTCTTTTTCCCTTTGTAGGAAAATTCCATTATAACCGTCAGACATTAAATTCTATAGTCATTTCTTTGGGATTATTGGGAACATTTATTGGAATCATTTACAGTCTTCTGCATTTCGATCCGGAAAATATCAGTATTTCTTTACCGCAACTCCTAGCAGGTTTAAAAATCACGATTCTGACGATTATCAGTAGCATCATTACTTCCTTGTTGTTAAAATTGTTTCCGGTATTTTATGGTATCCGAAAAGAAAAAAATACTATTATTGAAAATCTACCGGAAACGATGAAGGAAATCCTTCATCAATTAATTGCTATCAAAGAGAATATTCATAAAACCGGGATCATACAAAACCCTGACGGAACCGTACAAGCAACAGAATTATTTCAGGATAAAGCTTTGTATGATCTGGCACGCAACACTTCCCAGATCATGCAAAAACAATCCCAATACCTCAGTATTACACAGGAAGAAAACAAACGCCTTTACGAACAGTTGCAACAACTCTTGCAAGCCAGCCAAACGACCAATGAAAACCTCACTACCCTGCTCGAAAAAGGAATTCGCAACGAAGAAAACCGTTCTGTCAGCGAACCGCCTACACCGGTAATGAAAGAAATCCTGCAGCAATTAATTGCTATCAAAGAGAATATTCACAAAACCGGGACGATACTCCATCCCGATGGAACCGTACAGGCAACGGAATTATTTCAGGATAAGGCTTTGTATGATCTGGCACGCAACACTTCCCAGATCATGCAAAAACAATCCCAATACCTCAGTATTACACAGGAAGAAAACAAACGCCTTTACGAACAGTTGCAACAACTCTTGCAAGCCAGCCAAACGACCAATGAAAACCTCACTACCCTGCTCGAAAAAGGAATTCGCAACGAAGAAAACCGTTCTGTCAGCGAACCGCCTACACCGGTAATGAAAGAAATCCTGCAGCAATTAATTGCTATCAAAGAGAATATTCACAAAACCGGGACGATACTCCATCCCGATGGAACCGTACAGGCAACGGAATTATTTCAGGATAAGGCTTTGTATGATCTGGCACGCAACACTTCCCAGATCATGCAAAAACAATCTCAATATCTAAGTATTTCCCAGGAAGAAAACCGACGCTTATACGAACGGCTGGAGACCTTGTTAACGGTGACAGAAGCTACCAATAAAAACCTCGAAACACTTTTAGAAAAAGGTATTAACCGTGGAAATAAAAAAATTACAGCACAGGTGGACGAACTTTCCCAGCTCGTAAAATCTACCGGAGAACAGGTTACGGTTCAAATTAAACAGATAAACGAAAAACGGGCCAAAGAAGCCAAAGAATTAATGCAATTCACCCAAACCCTGCAAAATATCATAAAAAAACTCAACCAAAGCCACAATGCTCTATACAAATCACCTGAAGAACAATAAAAATCATCAAAATTTGTAAGCCATGAACTCCTTTCAGAACAATGAAGAATCTTCTTGGGCAGTCGTTGCCGGAGTCACATTCGTGCTTATGCTAATTTTTTTATTTATCTCCGTTGGATATATGTCCAACGCCATACAGGATAAAAATAAAATTACAGCAGTTGCCAATAGTTATGAAAAAATTCAGGTCGAGCTGACAAACGACTTACGGGAAGAGTTTTCAGAAAATTTAAAAGAATGGAATGCCAGTTTTGATCCTTCCAATCTTTCCATCCGATTCGAATATCCAGAAATTTTATTCAAAGTGGGAAGTGCCGAATTGAACGATAAATTCAAAAACATTCTAACCAGTTTTTTCCCTCGCTTTCTACAGATCATAAACGATCCTAAATATAAAAACGATATCGAGGAAATCCGGATTGAAGGGCACACTTCCAGTGAGTGGGAAGGAGAATCCTCTCCCCGACAGGCTTATTTTAAGAATATGGAACTTTCACAGAACCGGACCCGGAATGTGTTGGAATATCTGCTTTCGAATATCCAGGATGAAGACCTGTTCAATTGGACTAAAAAATATGTGACAGCCAATGGGCTCTCTTCCAGCAAACCGATTTTAAACCCTGATGGACAAGAGGATAAAATTCATTCCCGACGCGTAGAATTCCGTATCAAAACCAATGCAGAAAAGCAAATTATTAAAATTATTGAACAAACACATCAGTAGCCATGCTTGTCCGTTTAAAAGAAAAAATTAAAAATAACCCTCCGTTAAAAACCTTTATCCACCGTCTGTTGGTTCATCCTATTAAAACACGCCCTCGTTTCTGGTTACGGTGCTGCCGTTTTTTGTATATCAAACGGGGCAAGGGCACTGTCATCTACCGGAATACGCGCAAAGATATCGTTCCCTTCAACGATTTCTATTTAGGCGATCATTCTGTTATCGAAAGTTTTTCTACTCTAAACAATATGGTTGGTGAAATCCGGATTGGCTCACGTAGCCGGATTGGCTTGGGAAACACAATTATAGGTCCCGTTCACATTGGCAATGATGTCAATCTGGCCCAAGGAGTTGTCGTCTCCGGTCTGAATCACAATTATGAAGATCCATGCCAAACCATTATTTCTCAAGGAGTTGTCACCTCCCTCATTACAATCGAGGATGACGTATGGGTCGGTGCTAATGCCGTCCTCCTGTTCGGCGTTACAATCGGTCACCATTCTGTCGTGGCTGGAGGAAGCATTGTCACGCATGATTTTCCTCCTTACAGTGTCGTGGCCGGCAATCCGGCCAAGGTCATCAAATATTACGACCCCCAACAAAACAAATGGGTAAAACCAAAAGCTTAAAGACTTTCTGTTCACCCTTTTTTCAATTGCTTAAAAAGAAATAGAGCAAAATTCCGGAATCGTATCTGTTTTACATATCTTTTCCGAAAACAGAATAACAAAAAAATCATCTTTTCCTGAAAGGATAAAGGCCATGCTATACTTAAAAACGCATTTAAAGTGATAGCCCGATGCTTATCTATCAAAGCTTTGATATCATCTTTCTGAGTCAAGGCAAATAAAGACAATTGCTCAAAAACAGTTTGATAACCGATACGATTTTTTCGGCTTATCTTTTTAGTCATTGTCGAAGCAGGACGAATACGACGTCTAAAAAATGAATTCTTGATATATCCCATTTGGGTAGCATGGAGATAGACCATTACTGTAAACAATTGATCCTCATGTATAATACCACTGTAAAAAACAGGGCTCCATCGTTTTAATAAAGAAGCACGCAGCAACAACATACAGGGAGAAACACAAAATTGATTTGTATCCAACAAAAAATTCATCAATTCTATTCCCCCGTATACCCGGTCTTCCAAATCCTTATAATGATAATTAAAAGAAAAACGGGTTTCCTTGTCTTCGGTCAGCACCTCAGCTTCAAATATAACGGCATTCAAATCTTCCTCTTCGCACTTACGGTAACAACATTCTAAAGCATCAGCAGCTAATACATCATCACTATCCATAAAATAAACATATTTGCCTGTGATATATCGAAGACCTATATTACGAGCAACAGCTTGTCCCTCATTCGAGGCTTGCTTATAAAATTTTATACGGGAATCAGTTGAAGCCAATTGTGAGACGATTTCGCAACTATTGTCAGTCGACCCGTCATCCACAACAATAATTTCGATATCACGCAAAGTCTGATTTAGAATGCTATTCAATGCTTCTGCCACATATAATCCGGTATTATATACCGGCATAACTACACTCACCTTCGTCATCTCAAAAATTTCAAAAAGGACAAACAGCCAACAATTTCTCGGAATCGAACAAAATGGGAGACCAGTTTTTACGGAATTCCAATAATTCTTCCAAAGGATAAAAACGTTCTAACTTTATTGGCTTACTCCTCTCCTTTCCTACAGAAAGATAATAATCATTAAACTTAAAACTTTTATCGATATCGTCGCTAAACTCTACCCAACAATTGGGAATGCCGTAAGCATCAGAAAGAATAATTCCATGTAAAGAGCTGGATAATATAAATTCACATTCATTTACCCGATCGATAAAGGAAGACCAGCTCCCATAATTCTGGATATCGAACACATATACTTCCTTCATTTTTCTGTAATTATCCAGCCAAGTTTTCGCTTTATCGCAATAATGAGGAATAATCCCCAATTTATATTTCTTTTCCACTAAAGGTTTATAAAATCTGGGAAACAATAAAGCCGGATCACCGTAAATTTCCGGACAGTCGACCCCTTGTTCCAATAAAAATTTTCTCGTCAGTGGCCCTCGAACAGCACATACCTTCATGGGCTTTTCCTGCAACTTCATCTTCGGCGAAATAGCCCCGCTTCCCCAAATTATTCCTTGTTTATTACTCAATTGGGCCACAATACTTCCAATACATAAATAATTTATCCGCTTTCCCGAGAAAAGGGTAAAACGCCTCGGTACAACTTTTTTACCGGAAATGAGTTCCGGAAGAATGAGATTTACATCGTCTCCCCAATTATAACGTCCCAACAACGATTGAGGAGGACACCAAAAATGGACCAATACAATATTTTTACAAAATAAATCCCGACAGGTATATTTCCCTATATATAAAGGATTCGCAAACAAGCGTTTATAAACTTTAAATAGAATAGCTGCTACCTTCATTTCATTATTTTTTGCTTGATTTTATGGAAAGGCTGAGCGATTAACATCCGTTCTTCAGTATTTAAACTAAATTTATACAATATCCCCAAATAGAAAAGGCTAAATACCGCCACTCCTGCCATGAGCCCTCCCCAGGACTGGACATTTCTTATATTTAATAAATAAAGAGTTGGAAAAGGCAGCCAGCAAATTGGCAACATCATCCGTAAAATTTCCTTCCAAAAACGGATCACGTCCAGATGAATAACTTTACAATAATAAACATTCATAACGATCCCATGTCCTAACAGTAAACACAAGGAAGTAACAATGGCACATCCCATTCCCCCGTATTGTTTCGTGATCGGAATCGAAAAAACTAAGCTTAAAATAGCTATACCCAAATATAAGTAAGCCCGGAATTTCAATTGAGCCTTAGCTTGCAAAATAGTATACCCTAAACTCTGCAAAAGAGGAATACTTAAAGGTAGCATCAAAATCAAAGCTATACTATAGGAAGAAGAATAATCCTCCCCGGCCCAACAATAAATAAACAATTTTCCAAAGGCAATAAAGCCAAACATAATAAATCCCAATACAATAAATTGAATCCTTCCCACCCGAATAAATAAATCTGACAATCTGCTCTCCGGGATATCACAGGCAATCATAGAGGTCACCTTCGGTAAAAAAAGAGTCGAAAGAGTATTGGCAAAACTCATATAATATCCTTTTAGTTGTATGGCGACTGCATAAATCGCAACGGCTATAGTTCCCGTATAAATCCCCAATATAAATTGCCCCGTACTCCAGTAAAGTTTATCGATAATACTCCCTATAAAAATGAAAAAGGAATAACCACAAACTTCTTTGAATAACTTTTTGTCCCACTTATCAAAATGAATTTTAATTTTAAGCTTCGAAATACAAAACCAACAATTTATTCCCAATACACACAAATTCATTATCGTCATAATAACAATCATCGCCACAGCTTTGTACCCCAATAATAAAATAATAATCATAATGCACGGCTGTAATACAATCCGTACAATATTAATTAATTGCTGCCATACAAAACATTGATAAGCCGTAATAATTGAACCTGAAATCCCAAAAACAAAAGAAACAGCCAGATTTACAACCATTAGTAAAACCATAATCTGCATCTGGTGTAATTGTCCAATATCCATGGTTTTACTAAATAATGTATCCACATTAAAATATAAAACCGTACCTGCACTTAAAGTAATAAGCCCTATGATCCCATAAAACAGAACAAACATACCAAATAAAGCCCATTGCTTTTCTTCTTTATTTTCTGCACGGTATTGAGCGGTATAACGAACGATCGCATTTCCAAACCCCATATCCAGAATAGTCAAATAACCGACGACCGAAGCTGCCAAAGAAAACATCCCATATTCCGATTGGCCCAACATCCGCAACATGAAAGGAGTATATAATATACCTACAATATTAGATAAGCCTATAGACAGATAAGATAAAACTGCACCGGCCTTAATTTGATTAACAGCCATTAATATACTCCTTTTAATAAAAATATTAAGTTACAAAGGTATCATTTTTAAATAAAAAGAAGAGAGATGGCGGAAAATATATAACTTTGTTTCCTAATCCCTAAAGCAATGAAAGCACTTTTTCTGATCTTTCACGATTTCGATCCGGCAAATGGTATCAGTAAAAAAATACAGTCACAAATCCGTGCCTTACAAGCGAACGGACTGGAAACTGATCTTTGCTATCTACAGGAGAATACTTTCGTCAAGCGCCGTATCGTAAACAATCAAGTAATTGCCGACTACGGAACAACCCTTAAAGGAAAAATCAGGAAACGAGTGGAATACGATTCCATTACCGATTATGTCATTCGTCAGCATATAGACCTGGTCTATATGCGTTCAAATCACAATGCTAATCCATTTACAATTCGAATGCTTCGCCGGATGAAAAAAGCAGGTACTCGTGTCGTCATGGAAATTCCCACTTATCCCTACGATCAGGAATACATCGAGCCTTTTATGAAAGCGGAATTATTTATTGACCGTTGTTTCCGGAAAAGAATGGCTCGCTTCTTAGAGGCTATTGTGACTTTTTCGGATTATAAAATTATATTCGGAGTACCTACCATACAGATTTCCAATGGCATCGATTTTGCAGAAATTCCCCTGAAAACACATCTCAACGATACAACTCATGAACTGCACCTTATCGGAGTGGCCGAAATTCACTATTGGCACGGTTACGATCGACTCATCCGTGGACTAGCGGTATACTACGAGCATCCCCAAACTTATAAAATATATTTTCATATTGTGGGGGAAATGAGCGGCCAACGGGAACAAGACGAAATTCTGCCCCTGATCGCAACATACCATTTAGAACCCTATATCATTTTTCACGGCAAACAATCCGGCCAAACGCTTGATCAAGTGTTCAACCAATGTGATTTCGGAATTGGCAGCCTGGGCCGACATCGTTCCGGCATCGACAAAATCAAAACCCTGAAAAACCGGGAATATGCCGCCCGTGGTATCCCTTTTATTTATTCCGAAACAGATGAAGATTTTGAGCAAATGCCTTATGTACTTAAAGCACCAGCAGACGAATCTCCTATAGACATAAAAAAAATGATAGACTTTCATTCTACTTTAGAAATGTCTCCCCAAGAAATCCGCGATTCGGTCAGTTCCCTCTCTTGGAAAGAACAGATGCGGAAAGTAATTCAACAAATCTTTACTTAATTCGCTTTAATAAAGCTTCTTTTTGAGGAGAATTCTTTAATAATGCTGTAAAATATACCGCATCCCGGCGATTGATTTCCGTCGGAAATTTTTCATACTGCTCGACAAAATGCGTAGCATGTTCAACCAACTTTTTCCGGCAATCTATATGAAACATCGTTCCTTGCCCGTAACTCGCATAAGACAAACCTTTTACATTATCGTCGGCAGATACCGATAAAATAGCCGATTCTGGCATGCCTTCCAAGTTCAAGGTTACCGAAGGATAATAAAAATTCTCTTCTGCCGGTAGTGTAACAATTAGCTTTAAAGTATGTTCATCAACGACAACTTTTTTAATAATTCCATGTATCCGATAATAATTGTATTCATAATACTCCTCCAAGCTGGTAAACCACAACGAATCATCTCCATCTTTTCCATATTGATCATTCAACCACAAAAAGAATTCAACCCACTCTGTACCTGTACCATGCACTCCAACACACACAGCTTCCCGCTCTTCTTTTGCTAATTTTAATTGTGATTCTATAAACTCCTTGGTAGCCGCAACCTCAGAAAAATTACGATTTAACACAACTCCCCTCAAATCCTTTTTAACTTGAAAAGGAAATAATTTCTCCGCTTGCGTTTGAGCCGTCATTATCTGTATCGGAGCATACCTTTGAGCAGCCGTAATATAAGTCTTATTACCATTAGGTTCCGCCAGCACTTTAGATCTTCGTCCAGATAAATATTTTAAAATACTATCCTGCGCAGAAGCATAATGTACAAGAACAGAATCTGCTACATTGACAGCTTCTGTATTAACATCATGAAAAGCGATGCCTGTTCCGTAATTTACCATTTCTCTCACATTGTCCCACACCAAACCAGATTTCATGAAAAAACGATAATAATTTTGAGAAAAACCAGATGATACAACCGTCTTGGCATTCATAAAATCCCATTCCGGTGCTAAGGTAGTTGTAAAATTAAATCTCACTTCATTCCCAGCACCATCCGTTGAACCGAGAGTTTTTCCCAGCGTATAAACATCAGGAGGGAGATCGTCATTCAAATATTGACGGACATCATAATAATATTTTTTAGACAATGGCCTTCCATTTAGGGCTGCCCAAGTACAACAATAAGCAGCCTGCTTACAATCGTCCTGAGATAAAATAAATAACCAGGATTTATTATATTTTAATGGAGGTATCTCAACTTTTACTTGTTCCATATTTATACCTGCCTTGGTTTGTATAACCATTTCAACTGTTACACCCTGGTTCTCACTTGAAAAGGGATATGTATATAAAGGTTCTTCTATTACCTCTCTCTTCTCCTGATATAAATTCCTATGTTTTAAACACGAACTAAACAAGAAAACAACAATAATAAGCACAAATATCTGAAACTTTTTCATATAAAAAACATCTTATCTTCCTATTAAATGGAGGTTTATTTTTGAATCAAATCAACGTTACTAAATTTAAGCTAACGGATTCGGCTAAACAGGTAAATGCCTAAGCATAAAATGTTAAAAGAAATTTGAGAATTATTATTATTTTTCTTTCCTTTGTAAAAAATAACCAAAATAAACCTCCCTTTAAAAAGTCAGATGTTTTCTTTTTAAGGTTGAAAATACTTATTCCCTCTGCATATAACTATTCTTAAATAGTTATATTTGCACAATAGCCAGATTTAACTTTCATGAAAATAAAAATAGCATATTGTATTCCCGGCTTATACTACCCGAGTGGAATGGAAAGAGTATTGAGCCTTAAAGCCAATTACTTAGCTTCTCAAAAAGACAAATATGAAATCTATATTATCCTTACAGAAGGAAAGGATAAAACACCCTATTATCCTTTATTACCCGAAATTCAACTCATTCATCTGGATATTAATTTCGATGATTTATATACTGTCTCTCCAATAAAAAAAATTAGCGGCTATTTTCAAAAACAAAAACTGTTCCGAAAACGGCTCACAGAATGCTTACATCAGATCCGGCCTGATATTACAATATCATTGCTTCGCCGGGATATCAATTTTATCAATAAAATAAAAGATGGAAGTATTAAACTAGGTGAAATCCATTTCAGCCGGGCAAATTATCGGGATTTTAAAAATAATCGCCTTCCTAGCGTTTTACAAAAAATTGTTGCAAAATATTGGACAAAACAATTGATTCGGGAACTCAAAAAACTCAAACGTTTTATTGTGCTCAGCCAGGAAGACAAAGCGAAATGGAAAGAATTAAACAATGTCTCTGTCCTCTATAATCCCCTTTCTTTTTTTCCGGAAACTACTTCTAGGTGTGAGAATAAAAAAGTAATTGCTGTAGGAAGATATATGCCGCAAAAAGGATTTGATTTGCTGATTGATTGTTGGAAAATCGTATCTGAAAAACATCCCGACTGGATACTCTCCATCTACGGGGATGGGATGCGCCAGGAATTACAGGAACAAATCAATCGGTTGGGTTTACAACATCAGTGTAGACTCGAACATTCCGTTTCCAATATTACTGAAAAATATCTGGAAAGTTCTATTTTCGTCTTAAGTTCACGTTACGAAGGATTCGGGATGGTGATTATCGAGGCAATGGCTTGTGGATTACCTACCGTATCTTTTGCCTGCCCTTGCGGGCCAAAAGATATTATCAAAGACGGTAAAGATGGATTTTTAGTTGAAAATAGCGATATTGAGCAAATGGCTGAAAAAATCTGCCACCTCATCGAACACGAAGACGAACGTAAATGTATGGGCAAGAATGCCCGCTTAAATGTCGAACGTTTTAAAATCGAAAATATTGGCCCACAATGGGAAAAATTATTCGAAGAAGTTTTAAAATAAAAAATGTCTGTAAAGACTAACTGTTAGGTGGATGATAAATTAAAAAAATAACTCAACGATGACTTGGTATAAAAAATATCTTGCTGTATATGAAAAACCTTTCAATGAAGCTCCACAAGCTGTTATTGCAGTAATAAAAGAAAATATCCGACATTTACAAAGCGACCATCCCCTAGTATCCGTTGTTGTTATTGCTTACAATGAAGAGAAACATTTATTGGCGAACTTATGGTCTCTCAGTGACACTCAATGTAAATATCCACTGGAAATTATCGGCGTAGATAATGAATCTGCCGACCGGACGGCTGAAATCTTTCAGGCTTGTGGCGTTCCTTACTATACCGAACATCAGCATAGTTGCGGGTATGCCCGCCGTTGCGGACTGGCTCATGCGAAAGGGAAATATTATATCTGCATAGACTCCGACACCATGTACCCTCCTAAATATATAGAAACACTCGTTCAAAAATTAGAACAACCCGATATTGTGGCTGTTTCTTCCCTTTGGAGTTATATCCCAGATAAACAACATCCCTGGCTGGGAGTGAAACTCTATGAATTTTTCCGCGATTCTTATTTATTTCTCCAATCTTTTAAACGTCCCGAACTCAGCGTACGTGGTTTGGTATTTGCTTATAATATAGCCTACGGCAGGAAAGTCGGTTATCGGGTGGATATCGTTCGGGGAGAAGATGGATCCATGGCCTTGGGATTAAAAAAATATGGAAAAATCGGATTTATACGGAAACGGAAAGCAAGAGCCGTTACAGGATACGGGACAGTCGGAGCAGATGGTTCTTTTTTTAATAGTTTCAAAACAAGAGCTGTAAAAGCTTTAAGAAATGCAGGTAATCTTTTTATCAAAAAAGAAATATACGAAGATGAAGATTCCAATTTAATAAAATAATCCCTACCCATGAAAACAAGAACGCCACTCGACCGAAATGACTTACAGATTCAAAAAAAAGATAAAGTCATTGAAATTGGTTCCGGTCACAATCCCTCCTTCCGGGCCAATGTCATTGTGGAAAAATATATATACGATAATACCCAGCGATGTGATAAGGCCAAAATTTATCCCCACCAAACCTTTATCAATGCAGACGGAGAAAATCTGCCCTTTAAAGATAAAGAGTTTGATTATGCCATTTGCTGCCAGGTACTGGAACATGTCGAACATCCGGATATCTTTATTGCAGAACAATGCCGTATAGCCAAACGAGGATATATTGAAACCCCCAGTATGATAGGAGAATTCCTGTTTCCTAAAAAATCCCACAAATGGGTAATCTTGGATATCGACCAAAAATTAGTACTATTTGAAAAATCCCAGATGCCAGGAAATTACCAGAAAGACTATGGAGAATTGTTTTTGAATTATCTGTCTTACCAATCACTTCCTTATAAATTACTGGGACTTACCGAAGGAGAAATGATGCTCAATCGATATGAATGGAAGGACAATGTGGATATTATGGTGAACCCCCAAGAAGAATACTACCGTTCGTTCTTTCTTTCAAAATGGACCCGGGAAATGACCGAAAAGATTTTCCCTCCACGTAATTTAAAAACCGAGTTATTGCGAACTTCTACAGCTTTAATGCATATATTAAAACAAAAAATAAATCAAAAATTCAAAAAATCAGCTTCCCCCATAGATTTAGAAGAATACTTAAAACGGAAAGGATAATAAAGTTCTTATTTTTTGTTTTTATATCCCCTGATTATTCCTACTTTTGCAGGCAATTAACCCCTCAAAATGAACTGTAAAAAATGGCTGCACTCAGGTTCTTCTTTTATCTCTTGATGAAACCAGTAGCCTTAGGGATGGCATTCTTAGGCATTGCAGGCATCAATGCCCCCTATATCAGTCCGGTAAGTTGGTGGGTTCCGGCTTTCGCAGGACTTTTTATGCCCCTCATTATCCTGATCAATATTTTTTTACTTTTATTTTGGGGATTCCAGAAAAAATGGTGGGTTATTTTCCCGTTGATAACTATTTTAGGAAATTACAATTACTTTGTTTCAACTTTCCAGTGGCCCTGGAAAGAGTCCCTAACGTGTGCCAAAAACCAGACGTTAACTATCGGCAGCTATAACGTAGAAGGTTTTTACTGGATTGCAAGGAATGAAGAACAAAAACCTATTATAACGCTGGTAAAGGAATATCATATCGATATTTTGTGTATTCAAGAACATTGTGAAGAAAGTAATATCGATTCCATAACTTTGAAAAAAAGAATCGGCCTTCCGTTTCGGAAGGTATTCTTCAACCGACATACCAATTGGGCTAATTTCGGTATCAGTATTTACAGCCGTTATCCCATTCTCCGGTCCGGGGAAATAGATTTTAACTCTCAGAAAAATTGTAGCATGTGGGCTGATATTTTAGTCGGTCAGGACACCATTCGTATTATCAACAACCATCTCCAAACGACAGATGTCAACCCGAACAGAGCAAAATACGAGGCATACCGAAGCGTTAAAAACTGGAGCGGACAAGCGAGAACACTGGTCTCTATACTCGAACAATTAAAAAATAATTTTCAAATCCGGGCCCAACAAGCAGCACAAGTCCGGACTATCATAGATACCACCCGCTACCCGGTGATTGTATGCGGAGATTTTAACGATACGCCGATTTCTTTTGCCTATAATTATATTAAAGGGGATCGTTTACTGGATGGTTTTGAAAAATGCGGCAAAGGCTACGGACATACCTTCAACGGAATTAAAAGCCTTTTACGAATCGATTTTATTGCCTATGATTCCCTTATTACCGGTATAAATTACAGATCTCCTCATCTCCCCTGGAGCGATCATAATCCCATTATAATGAATTTATCTCTCCCTTAAAATGCAGATCTCTACACCTGTCATAAGTCGGCGGACTTCTTATCTTACCCGCATATCTGCCAAATAAGAATTGGCATTCCTCAAAAAATATTATACTTTTGTTCCTCCTAAGAGAAAGATATCCTGAATCTAAAAATTTAAACAATTAACGATGGTAGCCTATAACCAAAATAAAAATAAACGATTCCAGATGTACGGAACTTAAACAAAATCAGATAATCGTACAATCTTATAGCTCCATAAAAATCATTCATTTTACCCAATATTCAGCAAAAAGCTCAGCAATGGCAGCTCTCAGATATTTTTTCTCTTTACTTATGATTCCTGTCACCTTTGTGGCAGCAATAGCCAGTGGGCTGGCTTTTTTAGCCGCTTATATCCCGCCGGAAGAATCCGGAACTATAGCTTTCGCCGGCCTGGCCATGCCAGCCATCTTATTGGTTAATGTTCTCATTTTAGTGTATTGGGCCATACAAAAAAGAAAATGGGCTTTCCTTCCAGCAGCCGCTATTTTATGGAATATTTCCTTTCTGTTATCTATTTTTCAATTCCATTTTTCCACACCAGCTTCTCCGGAAAATACCTCTTTCCGTATAGCTACTTATAATGTAAGAGGATTCAGGGGCTGGGACAAACAGAATACACAATTTCCGATAACAGACTATCTTGCCGAACAATCAGCAGATATAGTGTGCTTCCAAGAATACTGGAATAGTCCCAAAATACCCAGCGACTCCTTATGTCAATTATTACATCTGCCCTACTATAAGGCAAAATATCTGCCCGGATCTCCCCATTCAGGATCTGTTATATTCAGTAAATATCCGATCATTCATTCCGGACAGATTCCGTTGGGCGTTACACAAAACGACGCCATGTGGGCCGACATCCAAATTGAGAATCAAACCTTCCGGGTGATCAGTTGTCACCTGCAAACGACCAATTTCAGCCAGAAACGAAAGGAATTGGTTCCTTCTGAATTATACAACAACGACCTGAATCAAATCCATAGTACGTTTCGGGATGTCCTGTCTACGTTGGAAAAAAATTTTAAAATACGGGCACAACAAGCTGACCTGATCCGGCATGTGATCGATACCACAACTTATCCGGTAATCGTATGCGGGGATTTTAACGACACCCCCGCTTCTTACACCTATCATCGTATTAAAGGCGACCTCACGGATGGCTTCCGGAAATGTGGCAATGGCTACGGATATACTTTCCGCGGCCTGAGAAACTTGCTCCGAATCGACTTTATCCTCTATTCTGCTCCCTTTTATGGCTTACAATATCAATCTCCGGATTTGCCCTGGAGCGATCATAAACCCGTTCTCATGGAACTGGAAATAAAACCGACTCATTAAACATTATGCTATGCACTTTGTAAACGCATTTGAAATTTTATTCTGGATTTGTATTTTTTTAGTCTTTTATACCTTTATCGGTTATGGTCTATTTCTTTACTTTTTGGTAAAAATAAAAGAAATCTTCCGTAAACCTCTCCCCCGGACCGAACCGAAAGACTGGCCTGAAGTGACGTTATTTATTGCCGCCTACAACGAAGAAGCTATTGTAGAGGCAAAAATGGACAATTGCCTCCAGCTGAATTATCCACCACATCAATTAAAGATCCTTTGGATCACAGACGGAAGTAACGACAAGACAAATGAAAAATTAGCTCAGTATCCGCAAGTAACGGTCTATCATATCCCTCAACGAAAGGGCAAAACAGCTGCCCTCAACCGGGGCATTCAATTTGTAAAAACGCCGTTCGTCATTTACACGGATGCCAATACAATGCTCAACAAAGAAGCCGTACGGGAAATGGTGAAAGAATTTTCGGACTCCCGCGTTGGTTGTGTGGCAGGAGAAAAGAGAATAGCCGTAGACGAAAAAGACCAGGCCGCTGCAGGGGGAGAAGGATTCTACTGGACGTACGAATCTAAGTTGAAAGAATGGGATTCCCGCCTTTACAGCGCTGTCGGAGCCGCAGGTGAACTTTTCGCTATACGGACTTCCTTGTTCGAAAAGATGCCAGAAGATACTTTACTGGACGACTTTATACTCTCGATGCGGATTGCTCAAAAAGGATATAAAATCGCCTATTGTAAATCGGCCTATGCCCTGGAAAAAGGATCTGCCGATATTCAAAATGAAGAAAAAAGGAAAATACGTATTGCTGCCGGAGGACTCCAATCGATAAAAAGGCTGGGAAATCTATTAATTCCCAATCCTTTCCATCTGGGGACATTGCGCTTTCAATATATATCTCACCGGGTATTGCGCTGGTCCGTTACTCCTGTAGCCCTTTTCCTCCTGCCTTTTCTGAACATCGCATTGGTAGTAGTATACCCCAAACCGATCTATATTATTCTTTTGATATTACAAATGCTATTTTATCTAGCAGCTTTCAGCGGCGCTCTGCTACAACAAAAAAAGATTAAAATCAAAGTGTTATTTATACCTTATTATTTTCTTTTTATGAATATAAATGTCTTGAAAGCTTTCTTTTCACAACACAAATACAAAGGAAAAGGAACTTGGGAAAAAGCCCAAAGAATACAAGGCTGATTTTTTCACAACTATACGCATCCGGGACCTGCACATTTCAGGTCTTTACCCTATTCTCCCGATTATTCCTTCGGGTAGCGGTCTGTCCTGCCTCATGCCAGCAAAGTACATTAGTTGGTACACCATTCTCTAAAGTGTTTATTTACAACCTTTTTACCTTCTTCATATTATCTTTCATTTTTTATCCTTATCTTTGTTCGAAAACAGCTAAATGATATGCACTCATACGAGCATTATTCCCGCCAGGAATTATTGGAAAAGATTGAAGAATTAGAAACGACTATAAAGCAACTTTCATCCGGATCTCCTTTACAAAAAGAAGAGGATTTTTCCCTAACCCTGCATGTTGCTCAAGAAAAAAATATACATCTTTATAAAAAAGAAAACAGCTACAAGCTTTTGGATGCTCTTCCTGATATGTTATCCGTACTGGATCGGGAGGGAAATTATATAGACTTGGTTTCCGCCGAAAAAACAGTACATGTAGGAGAATCGTCCGCCCACATGATTGGCAAAAATATACGGGAAATCCTCCCTCCGGATGCTTACTCAATTATTAAAGCGAATTTAGAACAGGCAATAGCTACCCAAGCCCCTTCTGTTTCCCACCACACATTGAATATAAATAACGAAAACCATTTTTTTGAAAATCGGATGCTTCCTCTGGAAGACCGTAACGTACTTTGTATCTGCCGGGACATTACCGAAGCTATTAAAACGCAGGATGAGCTACAGATGCTAAAGTCAGTTATCAACAATTCTGTCGAAGAGATTTACGCTTCTACGACCGAAGGGGAACTTATTTTCGCCAACAGCCAGTTTCGTAAACACTATTCTTTAAAGGAAGAATTCTATCCTTACAAAATATATGAAATATACCCTGGAAGCAATAAGGCCCAATGGGAAAGATTTGTCTCCCAGCTCAAACGTCTTCAGCGTCCCTTTACTTATCATTCGACCCACCTAAACAAAGAGAATAAAATTGTTTCTTTAGAAATTACGAGTTATATCATTAAAAATCTGGCAGGTAAAGAAATCGTATGGACTTTTGCTCACGATACCTCGGAAACCAAACAACAACAAAAGAGGATAAGAGAATTGAATTATATCATGGACACGATTCTCAATAATATCCCCGTTTATCTGTTTGTAAAAGACACCGGAAATGAATTCCGTTATCTATACTGGAACAAAGCTTTTGAAGAACATTCTCATATTCCGGCAAGTAAAGTACTCGGGAAAACGGACGAAGAAATTTTTCCCTGTAAAGAAGATGCCCTTAAATTTAAAAAAGACGATTTACGCTTATTAAAAGAAGGCCAAAAAATTGAATTTCAGGAAGAATATTTATCAGCTTCCGGGGAAAAGAGAATTGTAAATACGATCAAAACTTTAGTACCTTCCGAGGACAAACCTCCTTTAATTATCGGTATCTCCTGGGATATCACAGATCTGAAAAATACGGAAAAGGAACTCATTGAAGCCCGTATCAAAGCAGAAGAATCGGATAAGTTAAAATCCGCATTCTTAGCCAATATGAGTCACGAAATCCGCACCCCTTTAAATGCAATTGTTGGTTTTTCCAAATTAATTGCGGAATCAGACGACCCGGCTGATAAACAACAGTATTATGATATTATTGATAAAAATACAGATTTATTGTTGCAACTGATTAATGATATTCTCGATTTATCCAAAATTGAAGCCGGGACACTGGAATTCGTACAAAAACCCGTCAATTTAAGGGAATTATGCCTCAATCTTTACGACATACATCATCCCCGCACCTCCCCCGATGTACAACTCATATACGAAGACAATTTCTCTGATATCCTGACGATTAGTGATAACAACCGTTTATCACAGGTATTATCCAATTTACTGACAAATGCCCAGAAATTCACCCGTAAAGGGGAAATACGGTTCGGTTTCGAGGTAAAAGAAAAAAATATCGAATTTTATGTAAAAGATACCGGGATAGGGATTTCCCAGGAAAATATAAAAAACATTTTCAACCGGTTTATAAAACTCAATACTTTTGTACAGGGAAGCGGTCTGGGATTAGCTATATGTAATACGATTATAGAAAATCTGGGGGGACGGATCTGGGTGGAATCAACGGAAGGAAAAGGATCCGTGTTCCGTTTTCTTATTCCTTACCATAGTATTCCGGGAAAAGAAGAAAAAACAAAGGAAAATACAGATTTCCGGCAAAAAGAGACCGCAGGGAATCAGAAAACCATACTGATAGCTGAGGATGTCGACAGTAATTACCTGTTACTGCAGGCATTATTACAGAAGAAATTCCGGTTGATCCGGGCCATAAACGGCTTAGAAGTTATCGATATGTTCCAACGTCAATCTCCTGATCTGATTCTCATGGATATTAAAATGCCCGAAATGGATGGGTTGGAAGCGACCCGCAGAATCCGGCAACAATCGACAATCGTTCCCATCATTGCGTTGACAGCCTTTGCTTTTGAATCCGATAAAAACGAGGCGATAAAAGTCGGCTGTGACGACTTTTTAACAAAGCCCTTGTCTTCTGAAAATTTGAAACAAGTACTGGAAAAATATATCTGATGTCTTTTATGAAGAAGTTTTGTTTAAATATAGGTGTTCCCGCTTTCTATCCGGCTTTGCGCCCCTTTTCTATTTTGATTGTATGCTTGGGGGCTATTTTATTTTCGGCACAGGCACAACAGTCAAAGATAGCAACGCCGGAAATAGTACAATTAAAAGTAGTCGATACTCATTCCAATCCCTTGTTTGGGGTATATGTGGTTAATAAAAATAAAAGTTATCTGCTGACAACGACTGATATTGACGGAGAATGTACCCTTCATACTCACTTAATAAATTCCTCCGACTCTATACAGTTTCAAGGGATGGGATATAAAACTGAAAGTTATACCCTGAAAGAGCTAAAAAACATCCGCCAGGTAGTTTTAGAATCTCTCCACTATGAATTGGAAGAAACAGTTATACAAGGCATATCGACAGAAGAACTTTTAGACAAAGTAAGTTCAAAACTCAAAAAACTTCCCCAGAATACACCTTCTTACTGCAATTTTTACGGAAAAGCCCAATACGAAAAAATAACAGAATACAGGGATTCCGTTGTCGAATACAGAAGAGAATACGGTTACTATTTCACTTCCGGGGATATACAGCCTAAAAACCATTGGGACAACAAATTCAAATCTTATTTTGTACCTGCATACAGTGCCAGAAGTTATAATCTCACCAATGACGGTACGGATACATTGGCTCTGATGTACATTACCACAGAAGGAATTCGCTTTGATGCCGGTAGCCGTAAAATTTTTACTTTACTCCGGACGGTCCAATTGTATGGTCCTCTCTTTTCCGGAACCGAATGCTACGATTTTACCCCTATCGATTCCGATAGCCTGGATTATGTATATACCTTCAAAACAAAGGCAACAGCCTATCCGGAACAAACCAAAATTTCCTGCAAAGGTACATTGGTCATTGATTTTCACCGCCACGTTCTCAAACGGATTACTTTCGAATATATCGATTATCAATTGTACAGACAAGTATTACTTACCAATCAGCGAAAGGCAAGCTCCCCTTTTTCAACCCAAGCGGAAATCGTATTGGACTACGATGAGGAAGGACATACATATATCAAATCCTGTAAACAAGAAAGCCGTTGGAAATACGATTTAGGAGATAATTTTGTAGTTATTGAACAACCTTCCCGTATGCATCCTGAAAAAGGAAATCTTCTCGAAAAAGAAGCCTTTTATTGCTACAATTACCAAGATATCAAAAAATCATTCCGTACTCCAGGAATCAGTACTAAGATCCACGTAGCCCAACGGAATCCAACCGGGCGTTACGATTCACTTCTTTTTGAAAAATTACCTCTTTTATTAGACCCTACCAAAGCCTTAAAAGACCTGAGCCGTTATGAGGATATTTATAAACAATACCGGGAGAATAGTAATAAAACGTATTACCCGGATAATTTTTTAAACGGATTTAACGGTTTTGTAGGTGCCGGAAGAGACGACAGAGCCTTCAGAAGCAATACACAGGCTGTACGTTTACAGGTTTTTGAACTCTTTTCCATACCGGTATTTCCTTAAAGGTAGCCTAGAAAAAAGAAAGGATCAACGGCCTTTTAAACCTCTATGTCATTTTTTACGCTTTATAATATTTTAATCTTTATCCCTTAAGTGTAGTATCTCATTTAATTTTTTATAAATTTGTAAACATATAAAAATACAAATGTAAAAATGTAAAAACATCCTAACACTTCACGTGGTAACTATATTATTATCAAATTGTTGTAAGTGAGAAATTTATAAATTTTCTTCATCTTATTACGTTTAAACATTTTTATATTGGAAGGAATTCATCCCTTTATGGCAAAAATATGTAAAAATTGCGGAACAGAATTCTCAGGTAATTACTGCAATAACTGTGGACAAAAAGCAAAAGTAGGAAGGTTAACTTTCCGGTCCGTAATAGACAACTGGGCCTACGGCCTAACGAATTGCGATACAGGTATTCTTTATACCTGTAAAGAATTATTCACCCGTCCGGGACATATGGTGGCTGATTACATTCGGGGAAAGAGGGTTATTTATTTTCAACCTTTCCCCATGCTGTTTATTACAGCCGGACTTTACGGTTTAATTTCACAAATCTTTCTACCGGAAAAAGAGATCGAAGTGGCACCGATTGCAACCGAACTTACATTCTGGGGAAGATTTTTCCAATTACTAGCCTATTGGGCAAGCACCAGTATGTCTTTTGTGGCTATTGCAACCCTCCCTATTTTTGCCTGGGCAGCCCGCTATACCTTTTACACGCCTTATTTTCATCCTTTCAGACCGAGCTATAAGAAAAGTATCTCGGATTGGTTTTATTGTCATCTGGTCTCTCTGAAAATAAAGAAAAACTATACCCCTGTGCTATCGGATTATTGGTTCATCTCCACCTATATCGACCGAATGAAATGTTTGGCTAAACTACAAAAGTATCCCTATAATTTTACAGAATATATCTTCATTTTTGCCTATATAGCCTGTCAACGATTGATTATCGCCTTATTTATCGGCATTCCTCTAACTTTATATATGAGTGCAGATCAACCTCAAGTGAAAACAGATTTGCTTCAGATCGACAAAGAGGGCGGAGCAGGAATAAGTCTGTATTTACTCTATTTTGCTGTTATGGTGTGGGATATAAAACAACTTTTCAGACTGCGCTTCTTAAAAGCCTTCTGGAAAACTTTCCTTTTGTTACTTTATGGGGCCTTAATCATGCTTTTATTAACCCTGCTGCTTTCAGGAATTATAATAGGAATTATTTATATTTTAGGTACATTCGGTTTCATCCCCATGGAGCTTGTAAAAGATATTCTAAATTAGGTATTCCGTTTTAAAGCCGGAATTTCAAATGTATCTCCGTCGGTACAAATAAACGTATTGGGGAAAATAGCCTGAGCTTCCGCCAACAGACAAGTAGGATCCGGATAACGAGCAGAGAAATGCCCCAGCAACAGTTTTTTTACCCCCGCCAGGCAAGCTATACAAGCGGCCTGTTCGGCAGTACTATGAAAATTCTCTTTGGCCACCGCCTCTAATTCTTTTCCATAGGTAGCTTCATGATACAACAAATCTACTCCCCTCACCACATCAGCAAAACGTTCCCGGAAAAGAGTATCCGTCATATAAGCATATGACCGGGCCGGTGGAGGAGATACCGTAAGCCGGGAATTGGATACTATTTCTCCCTCCGGTGAAATAAAATCCGCTCCTTTTTTCAGGTATTGCATGAAAGCAACCGGTACTTTCCAAGCTTCCGCTTCTTTTTTTAAAACGGTCCTTTCCCGCTCTTTTTCCTGAAATAAAAAACCACATACCGGAGCATCTTTACGGTGCAACAAAGGAAAAGCCGTAACTGTCACTGACCGGTCTTCATAAATCCGCTCTTCCTTACGACTCAAATAATGAAAGAACAGAGGATAAGTGAACCGAGTTTTCATGATTTGGAGCTGGCCTTCTATAATCTTCTGCAAACGTTCGTCTGCATAGATATGCATCTCTCCTCTACGGTTTTGCATCGAAAGACTGGATAACAAACCCATCAATCCAAAATAATGGTCTCCATGTAAATGAGAAATAAAAATATGATTGATTTTATTATAAGGAATATGGAAACGCCTTAATTGGTGCTGAGTTGCTTCAGCACAATCTATAAGAAAGTACCGCTCAAGTATATTCAATACTTGAGCGGCAGAATTTCTTTTGGAAGTGGGAACGGCAGAGCCGCTCCCCAATATAGTCAATTCAAATTTCACTGAATTTCCCGATAATATTTTCCAATTATTCTTCGGTTTTTACTTCTGGAGTTTCTTCCGGAGCCTCAGCAACTTCTTTTGCTTTCGGAGTCGCTTTTTCAGCTTTAGCCGTCATCTGATCCCTCAACGCTGCCAATTCAGAAATATCCCCTAAAGTTGTCTTTTCCAGTTTTTCTTTCACCTGTTTAACAGCTTTTTTGGTTGACTTTTCCTCGGCTGTCTTTTTGGCTTTTTCTTCCGATTTCTGAGCATCTTCGAAAATACGGGAATGAGACAATATAATCCGCTTAGCAGCTTTATTAAACTCAATTACCTTGAAATCCAGTTTTTCATCTACTTTTGCCTGAGTTCCGTCTTCCTTCACCAAATGACGAGGAGTTGCAAACCCTTCAACGCCATAAGGTAATGCAATGACAGCTCCCTTATCAAAGATTTCAGTGATCGTACCTTCGTGTACAGAATCTACGGTAAAGATCGTTTCGAAAACATCCCATGGATTCTCTTCCAATTGTTTGTGTCCCAAGCTCAAACGACGGTTCTCCTTATCGATTTCCAAAACCACTACGTCGATTTCAGCACCGATTTGAGTAAATTCTGCCGGATGTTTTACTTTCTTTGTCCAAGACAAATCAGAGATGTGAATTAATCCGTCAACCCCTTCTTCTATCTCAACAAATACTCCAAAGTTGGTAAAATTACGTACAATAGCTTTGTGTTTGCTGCCTACACCATATTTTTCTTCAATATTCTGCCAAGGATCAGCTTTCAACTGTTTAATACCCAATGACATCTTTCTTTCTTCCCGGTCCAAAGTGAGAATGACAGCTTCTACTTCATCTCCTACTTTCATGAAATCCTGAGCAGAACGTAAATGCTGCGACCAAGACATTTCAGATACATGGATCAAACCTTCTACCCCCGGAGCGATTTCTACGAAAGCACCGTAATCAGCCATCACCACAACTTTACCTTTTACTTTATCCCCTACCTTCAACTCGGCATCCAAAGCATCCCACGGATGAGGCGTCAATTGTTTCAAACCTAAAGCGATCCGCTTTTTCTCATCGTCGAAATCCAAAATAACAACATTCAGTTTCTGATCCAACTGCACAATTTCATTCGGATGATTTACACGGCCCCAAGAAAGGTCAGTAATATGAATCAATCCATCTACACCGCCCAAATCAATGAATACACCGTAAGAGGTAATATTTTTGACTGTACCTTCCAGTACCTGTCCTTTTTCCAATTTAGATATAATGTCTTTCTTCTGTTGTTCCAATTCAGCTTCAATAAGAGCTTTGTGGGATACAACCACGTTTTTGAATTCCTGATTGATCTTTACGACCTTGAATTCCATAGTCTTCCCGACATAAATATCATAATCCCGGATCGGTTTTACGTCAATTTGAGAACCCGGTAAGAAAGCCTCTATACCGAATACGTCGACGATCATACCACCTTTCGTGCGGCATTTTACAAATCCTTTGATAATTTCATCTTTTTCCAATGCTTCGTTTACACGATCCCAACTCCGCATAGCACGAGCTTTTTTGTGTGAAAGGGTTAGCTGTCCCTTTTTGTCTTCCTGTGTTTCCACATATACTTCAACCGTATCCCCTACTTTCAAATCCGGATTGTAACGGAATTCGTTCAAGGAAATGATACCGTCTGACTTGTAGCCAATGTTTACGACTACCTCTCTCTTGTTCATAGAGATAACTTTGCCGTCAACTACTTCACGCTCAGCGATCTGTGATAAGGTTCCGGCATACTTTTCTTCCAGTTCTTTTTTCTGGGATACAGGAGTTACATCATCATTCTCGTAAGCTTCCCAATCAAAATTATCATCTGCTTCTGCACTGGTTACAGGAGCAACTTTCTGAGTTTCTTTTTCAGCAGATTCAACCTGCATTTCTTTTTGTTCTTCTGACATAAAAATGAATTGTTTCTTACTTAATAAGTTAGACATTATATTAAAATACGGCTGCAAAAGTAGAAATAATTATCCGGACTACCATGTTTTTTCTAATAAAATTTAACAAAATGAATCCCCCAAACGAAGAGACATCTGTAAGCTATATAAAAGGAAGTTTTTAACCAGCTTTTTTATTTGTCCATTCAATTGTCCATCTCTCTGTTACAAAAAAGAGGTGGTTTTAAAATACCTTTATCTAATCAATTAGGGGAGCAAAAGATTTTGTGATGATTGCATGAGAGTACTTGGGAAAAAAAGGTTCTGTAAGAATGTCAAACCTCCTCTCTAACAAAAATACAAATTGACTTTTAATGTTTATACTATTTTATTATGAAGACCGTATTTATAACTGGTGGAGCTACCGGAATAGGAGCTGCGTCTGTAGAAAAATTTGCTACGGAAGGATGGCAGGTTTTATTTTTGGACACCGAGGAAGAGGCTGCTTTAAATTTATGCCGTAAGTTTAACGAAAATAGAGTAATTTTCCGGAAAGGGGATACACGGAATCGGGTAGAAATCCGGGAAGCTGTGAGTACAGCAATACTGATGTTCGGAGGAGTGGATGCTGTAATAGCCAATGCCGGAATATACCAGAAAAGTTCTCTATTTGATATACGGGATGAAGTGTTGGATGAAATGATAGACGTTAATATAAAAGGAACGATTCACACTTTACAGGTAACGATACCTTTTTTGAAAGAACGTTCCGGTAGTATTGTAATCAATGCGTCAAGTCAGAATTTTATAGGAAAACCCAATAGTTTTGTTTACGGCCTTACAAAAGGAGCTTTGGAAGAAATAACCAAAAGTTTGGCGGTAGAATTGGGCCCCTGCGGTGTAAGGGTGAACTCTGTCTGTCCGGGGACTATTCGTACACAATTGGCAAACAAGGCAATTTCCAACTGGGCAGAAATGACTGGTAAAACAGAGACTGAATGTTGGCAGGAAGAAGCTGCCTTGTTTCCTCTGGGAAGGATTGGTAAACCGAAAGAAGTGGCGGAATTGATTTATTTTTTAGCCAGTGATGCCGCTTCTTTTTGCACAGGAGGATTATTTCCGGTAGATGGCGGAATAAAGGCAAAATGAGAAATAAAAACGTTAAATGTATACCTTCAACGTTCTAAGTGCTCCTCAATGAACCAAGAAGCTCCTTATCGTTTTCAGAGAAAATCGGAAAAACCTAGATTTCATTTGTTTCTTTACTTTTTCTTAAGTATTCCTCCGCCTTGTTTCGGGAAAGAGCTGGAGACTCCGTTCGCTATTTTGTATAGTCAGTCTCCCCTAAAACGCAGATGCTTCCTCCTTTTAGTCACACTTCGTGTGCCTAACGTCGGCGGACAACCCTGCGTTTTTTAACGGTACGACTTCCTGACAAAATTACGCTCTCTCCCGTCATATCTCTTTCCCGAAACAAGGCTCCGGCTTCAAACACAGGAACTTTGAGAAAACATTTAAAGAAGCGACGAGGGGAGGGTTTAGCGGGTATCGGAGGTTGTTTGTGTTTTTCAGTCATTGCGGGAAGGAGCGTCTTTCTGTGCGAAAGCGGAGTGTAAAAAACACCATTTGTCCGCCGACGTTAGGCAGGCAAAGCCTGTCTAAAAGGAGGAAGTTTTGGTGTTTTAACGGAGCTTGAGCTTACAGAAAAGCGAGTGAAGCACGACTGAAAAACACAAATGACCGGAGAAGGGGTACATATTAAATCTACCCTTTAACTTGTAATTTCCTTTACCCAATCATCCAAAGTGGTTTCCTTGGATAAGTTCAGTTTTTTTCGGATCCGATAGCGGGCTTTATTCACGCTCTCCCTGGAGATTCCCAAAGCAAAAGCAATCTCTTCGGAAGAAGAACCCCTATAAATCAACATACAAATTAATTCTTCATTTTTCGAAACAGCAGGAAAACGCTTTCTGAGCATTCTCATAAAATCAGGATATATTCCATTGAACGACTGACGGAATTTTATTTCCTCCTGCTCTGTCAATAAACGCGGATTTAAACTCCCTAACACCGACAGAATACCCGGTTTGACCCCTTCCTCCGTCGTAATCCTGTTTAAAGCCGACTCAATTTCTGCTCTCAATTCCTCATTTTTACGATTTAACTCCCATTGTGACTTCAAGAGATTATGCAATTCTTCCTCCTGAGCCTTAATCCGCATTCTATCTATCGTTCGTTTTAATTGCAAAGCCCGCTGCCGCATCCATAGCCAGATCAACAGGGCAACAGCCAAACAGATAAAGAACAATCCAAAAGCAATATAATATTGTATAGTCCGTTTATGTAAAGCCAACTCAGCAACCAGGACCCGATTCTGTTGTTCTTTTTTTTCTGTTTCAAATTTCACATTCGCTGCCACCATAAACCGGACTTTTTCCCGTTTGAAAAGAGTGTCCCGCACATTACGGTATAAAGGAAAACAATTTGCCAATTCCCGGTCAAATCCATTCCGGGCATAGTAATCTGTCAGAAAAGCATACACATAATCCTGCATTTCTACATCTTCCTGCTGTTCATACCAGGCCGCTGCTTCCCGTACCAAAGATAAGCCTTCTTTTCTATGCCCAGCCATCAATAATCCCCGCCCTAATTCAAATTGAGTGCTATATTGGTGTCTGAGAGGCAAAGCTTTAAACTGGTTGTCACCCATTACAGTTTGCAATATTTCTATTCCCCTCGCCAGGGAATCTGGAACATTCAAACGATATAATGCCCCATTCATTCGGGCAAATAAGCGGGCCCTCTCATTTCCCACTATTTTATAACAACTATCCGCTAATCTCAAACATTCCATCGCTTCCGAAAGTCGTTCCGATTCATTCAACCAGTTGGAACGCGCCCGGTATAAATCGGCCAAAACACTCGCCATCTCCCGTTTCTCTTTACAAACTTGAATAGCCTGACCGCTCCATTCCAAAGCTTTTTCAACCTCTCCCAACACTCCATAAAAATAAGCCAACTCGCTAGAAGCACGCGCTATGCTTTCTGTATTACCGGAATATTTTCCTGCCTCTAAAATTTTATAACACATTTCTATCCCTTCATCATATCTTCCCTCGGCACGATATAGAGAGGCCAAACGTCCCATACACTGCATTCCCATACCCTCGGTATCCCCGTATTTCTCCATTGTTTCGATGGCTTTCTGAAAAGTTGCAATACTCCGTTCTTTCTCTTTATCACAAAACATATAAATTCCACCGGCAATGCGATAAAAAAAGAGAAGCCGCTCCGGGACCTCCTTGGCCGGATAAAGCTGAGCTTCCGTCAACAACTTCAAAGCCACACTGTCCCGATCCGCCTCAAAAGTCAACTGTGCCGCCGCAATCAACAACTCCCGCCGGTATTCGTTTCCTTGTTTTTCACTTCTACTCCTTTCTAAAAAATATTCCTCTCCCTTCTCCCTTTGCCCGGATAAAGTATATAAGGCCATCATCTGTCGTATTGCCGGAAAAACAAAGCTACCCTCCCCCGCTCTTACCAATGTATCCAAAACCCTTAATGCCTCTGTATACTTCTGTTCTTTACGCCATTGTAATCCCTGTTCCCAACGAAGACTATCCGTTCCCGATTCCGCAAATCCAACCTGTCTCTCCTGCTTATCACAGGCTATTAACAGTAAGGATACTGCTACCATAAGACCATAAAATTTTCTCATACTCTTCGTTTAAAACAAAACCCTCCTCGCGCGCTCGTAGAATACACTCTTTTGAGTATCCTGAAAGACAAACCTATTCTTCCAATAAATCCGGACGCAACAAACGCGTCCGTTCATAGGCTTGCTGCTCCTGCCATTCCCGTATCTTCGCATGATTTCCGGACAATAACACCTCCGGAACCCCCCAACCGTTGAATTCTGCCGGACGCGTATAGACGGGAGGCGCCAGTAAATTATCCTGAAAAGAATCACTTAAAGCCGAACTCTCATCACTCATAGCTCCCGGTATCAAACGCACAATAGCATCCGTCATAATACAAGCCGGAAGTTCTCCTCCGGTCAATACATAATCGCCTATCGAGATTTCGCGAGTAATCAGATTATCCCGTATACGCTGATCGATTCCTTTGTAATGCCCGCACAGTATCATGATGTTCTCTTTTAAAGACAATTCATTAGCCATCTGTTGATTGAATACAGGGGCATCCGGAGAAGTATAGATGATTTCATCGTAATTCCGCTGGGCCATCAATTCCCGGATACAATCGAAAACTGGCTGAATCATCAGTACCATCCCCGCTTCTCCTCCAAAAGGATAATCATCGACTTTTCTATATTTATCTTTCGACCAGTTCCGGATATTATGGATGTAAATCTCCACAATCTTTTTCTCTCGCGCCCGCTTAATAATCGAATGGTTTAACGGACTCTCCAATAACTCCGGAACCACACTTAAAATATCTATACGCATACTTTAATCAATCTTTACGGTATCTTTTACTGTCTACAGCTCCTCCACAAACATTTTCTTCTATGCCGTTCCATTAACCGACACAATCTTCTCTTCTTCAAGGGAAGAAAAATTATTCAAACGCCTGTTTTTCAGCTTTCCTGCAAAAAGAACAGGAATTTTCTATTTTAAATAATCTTCAAAATAATCCGTAACTTTCTGCATCAAATGAATCCGGTCTCTCCCAAATACATTATGCTTTGCACAAGGATAAGGGAAATAATCTACCTGTACCTGATTTTTTATACATTCCCGGATAAAACTCAGGCTATGCTGCCATAAAACCGTATCGTCGATAGCTCCCTGACAGATCAACAATTTTCCTTTTAAATCTTTCGCTTTGGAAAGTAAACTGACTTTAGCATATCCTTCCGGATTTTGTTGGGGGGTACTCATATAACGCTCTCCATACATCACCTCATACCATTTCCAGTCTATTACCGGTCCACCAGCCACCGCCACTTTAAATACCTCCGGATAATTGGTGATCAAGGAGATCGTCATGAACCCGCCATAACTCCATCCATGTACACCTATCCGGTCAGCATCTACCCAAGGCTGAGATTTCAGAAATTCAATGCCTTTCATCTGATCTGCCATTTCTGCCTGCCCACATTGTTTATAGATCGCTTTTTCATAGGCCGCTCCGCGATTTGATGTACCCCGGTTATCCATAACAAATACGACATATCCCTGCTGAGCCATGTACATCTCCCAACGTCTCAACTCCCCTTGCCAGGTATTTTTTACCATCTGCGAATGAGGCCCTCCATACACATAAAGGATCACAGGGTATTTTTTCGCAGGATCGAAATTCATCGGTTTGATCAACCGGTAATAATTATCAAACTGACCGTCGGCACTCTTGACTGTTCCTAAACTGATTTCTCCGAAATTATAAGTACGGGTCGGGTTTTCTGCTTTCAGGATTTCCTTTACCGGTTTCCCATTTGTCTGCCGCAATTCGATCCTACGGGGAACATTCAGACTGCTATAATTATCTACAAAATAACGTCCGTCTTCACTCACCATTATAGTATGCCAGCCTTCTGCTTCCGTCAACCGGCTCTTTTTTCCGGTTTTCAAATCCACCCGGAATAAATGATTCTCAATAGGGCTTACTTCTGCTGAAGTGTAATAGATATATTTTCCATCCTGTGCAATATAAGCCACATCAGCATCAGTGTCCGTCAAACGCCTCAGTTGTTTACCTTCCGTATCGCACAAATAAAGATTCCGGTAATTATCCCGGTTGTCCGTACGATAGATAAAACGGGAAGGATCACTTTTCAAAAATACCAATGGATCACTAGGCTCTACATAACGTTCATTTTTTTCCTCTACTAACGTCTTTATAAAGACCCCTGTCTTAGCACAATATTTATTCAGATGAACCTGATTTTGATCCCGGTTTACAACTTGGATATAGAGTACCTCAGATGCAGGTCCCCAGGTAATATTCGTCAGATATTGTTCCCGTCCGAAATCTGTCACCTCCATAAAAACGGTCTGTTGGGAAGCCAAATCGTATACCCCCAGACTGACTTGTTCCGAAGGCATACCTGCCATAGGATATTTTATTTCCTGTAAACTGCCGGTACGGGTAGTTATATCAAGTAAAGGGAAAGAACTCACAGCACTTTCGTCTTTCCGGTAAAAAGCCAGTTTTTTTCCATCCGGCGACCAGAAGATTCCCGTAGAAATACCCATTTCCCTTCGGCTGACCGTCTGACCATTGACAATATTCGGATCTTCGTCAGCTGTGACAGCAAATTCATTTCCCCTCTCGTCACAATAATACAAATTATTTCCCCGGGTAAAAGCAAAAGCATCTTTCCCATTAAAAGTGAGATCCATCGCTTTTTCAGGTAAAGAAATAGTCCGTTTCAACTGTTTACTTCCTACCTCTATCTCATAATATTTTCCTTTCCGGATCAAAGACAATGTTTGTCCGTCTTTCCAGGAATACTTCGGCCAACCTTTTAAATCGGCCTGAATCAAAGGATTTAATTCCTCTATCGTCATTATTACTTTTTTCTCACCTGTTTCTACCGCTTCCGCCCATAATTCTGTTCCCTCCGTCCAGGTCAAAATATTCCGGTCTCCCTGCCATTGCATATTCCGGGACTCAGGCCTGAGCTCATACCCCAATACAGCCTCTTCCATCGTTAAAATTTTGTCCCCTTTTTGAATCTCTTCTCCCTTTTTCATAGCCATTGCATGCTGAGTCTCAGACGTTAATACAGCCCCTAAACTCAAACAAGTAAATAATAAGTAATTCATAGATAATAAAATAGTTATTTATAAATATATCACTTTAATCCAGGTTCTTAGAAATAAGATTTATCTCGCACAATGAGCGGAATACGGGCTCACAATCTCCCAGACCCGACCGATAAACCCGCGGTTCTGCAATCTACTTTTTCCCCTCCGAAATGTTATCCTTCAAATTGAAACAGATCCCGATCGTCCAACACAGCGAACTTCTGCCGGAAAAGATTCAATTCTGCTTTATCCAGCTCTGTGAGAATCGTTTGCTCTTCAAAAGCCTTTGCTGTTCCGATCGTTTCTCCCCGGGCATTTATTACAACAGAATCTCCGGCATAATGCAAACCACCCTCGTCCGTTCCCACACAATTTACGCCAGCTACATAAGCTTGATTTTCAATGGCCCTGGCAACCAGTAAATTTTGCCATACTTTTCTCCGCGATTCAGGCCAATTAGCTATATATACAGCTAAATCGTAATGATCGGTGTTCCGGCTCCACACCGGAAAACGTAAATCATAACAAATAAATGTAGCTATTTTCCATTTCCGAAAGACAATACTCAAGTGTCTGTTTCCCGGAGTAAAATGTTCATTTTCGCCTCCCATCCGGAAACAATGCCTTTTGTCATAATACTGATATTTTCCATCGGGAAAAGCAGCTATCAGACGATTATAGAAACGTCCGTTTTCCTCATAAATAGTACTTCCCATCACAAGTGCGTCCTGAAAGACTGCCCATGCCGACATCCGTCGACATACTTCCGCATAATAAGAAGCTACCCTTATCTTTTCTGCATCCGCCTGTTCCTTCTCCTTTTTTACCATCATACAACCACAAGTAAACATCTCCGGCAAAAGCATAACATCGCAGCCGACACGTTCCGTCAGTTTCAAATCAAAACGCCTTAAATTCTCCTCTACATCCCCCCATACCAAAGCTGATTGTAATAACGCGACTTTCATTGGATATTGGTTTTTGAAAAAGATTTTTCCGTTCTGTCAGTCTTCTCCCCAAGAAAATTGTTCCGGATGTTTCGGGTGAGCATCCTTATAAGTTTGCATGATATAATTCAAGTCTGCCTCCACATCCTCTGTCGGATAAAAAAGAGGACCTATTTCGCAAAATTTCTCTTTATAATCAATACGCCCTAAATATACCGGTACGCCGGCCGCTTTAGCGATCACCAAAAAACCTTTTTTCCATTTTTTCCTTTTTTTCCGGCTTCCTTCCGGAGTAATACAAAGATACATGGAATCCCGCTTATTAAATTCCGCTATCATCTGCTGAACCAAATGACTGTCTTTTTTTCCCCGATCTACCGGAATGACACGCAGAGCCCTTAACAACAATCCCAAGGGAAAAAAGAAAAATTCTTTTTTCATCAAGATATAGGCTGGAATTCCCTGACTTAAAAAAGCCAGCTCTCCCCACACAAAATCCCAATTAGAAGTATGGGGTACGGAAATAATTACCGCCTTCTTCACCTGAGGTAGTTCTCCCTTATACCGCCATCCAGCTAACCACATAATAAAACGTGCCAAATATTTCATCTGTTTCCTATTTTCTTTTTAGTGGTTTTACGAAATCCTCCCCCTTTTTCCAGACAGTAGCGGAGGACTTCCTCTTGTATCTGTTTTTCGGTTCAAATTTACGAAAAAGTATGGGAATTCTTGCATTCTCCTCTTTTAATGTCATTTGCCCTTCCTCTACTCTGTTCATTTAGTATATTCCTGAAATATTTTTTTGAACTCTTTTACCTGAAGCGGCAAAGCCATTCTCACTTTAATTTCCTGATAACCGTGACGGTTAAAACCTACAAATACGCCCAAACGACTGTACTCCTGTAATCCGATCGAATAACCACACTCCATGTAATTTCCGATTTCTGGCGTCCACAAATAACGCCCATGAATTCCCTCGTCAAACGTCATATTTTGCATAAAAGGCAACCGCTTTAAAAGCAAAAATGCCGAATTATAATTTATAGCTCCCCTCAACCATTTATCCTTGGTATGCCAGGCATAGTATTCTCCCAAGAAAAAATCCTCCGAAAAACGATCTGTACTATACACCCAACCGATGGTCGTAAAATGCATATAATCGGGGAAATAAATCTCTTTACGGGATAAAAATTGCCCTGCATTCACACTATAAGAGAAAGAATCGAATAACCCTAATTTTATGTTTTGCTTTATCCCTATATCCAATCGTTCAAAACGACTTGTATAGGTAGCATCTGTCGGTAAACCTCTGACATAACCGATAGAGAAAGTCGGCCAGGCTGACCGCTCGTATTGTTTCTGATGATTTTTTACAGTAAAGAAATAACAGGGAGTATACGTCAAACGAATGCCTGCAATTAAAGAAGTATTTTCAGGCATATCGACTCCTCCTTCCAATACAGGATCGTTGGGCTCAATATTTTTCCTGGAAATATGATTTCTCAGTAGATCCCGTCTCTCATACTGCCCCTCTACGGCAAAAGTAAGACCATTCGCAATATCAATCGAATGCTTCAAGTGAATAAAACGCCTTTCATAAAAACGAATAAAATTCTTCCTCAATTTTTGAAAGAAAAAAGAAGAAATGGAATTTTCAAACAAAGCCCCTTCTCCGGCATGTCCGTAATCTTCCGACATCTCACCAAAATCTAACTCCCATTGTCCCCTACTCATAGGAGCATAAAGCCAATTTGCATTCATTTTCCACAATAGCGTCTTACGAGCCGTTCCATAATAAAGGGAAGGACCAAAACTGATTTTCTTACCTTTATTCATATAGATATGCAATTGCACATTTTGTCCTATCCAAAGCCCGTCGACAACATTATATTGAGGAAAAATTTCCCATAATCCCCCCACTTCCAATCCCACTCTTTTTCTATTGTCTAAAGCAAAAGTATCTCCAAGCATTATTTTAGAAAAAATCATATCTGCCTTATTCGGAACGGTATCCGGCGGCCCGAATACTTTTTCCATAAATTTTCGCAAACTGTCCCTGCCCTCGTAACTTTTTATTTCTTCCTCCAATAAAGGTACAGTTCTTATCTTCTGCCAATACAGCGAATCTCTCTTTGTGACCATAGTATCCACTGTTACAGAATCTTTCAAACGCCGCAAAGGTATCTGGTAAGGCGAAACAGAATCAGACAAAGGCCATTCCTGTAATCGTTGGGATAAACGGGCTAATTCATAAGCCTGCCGATTGGTTAAATCTTCTTTTTCGGATAATTCCTGTATTTTATGACGTATTTTTTGCTCCTTTTTACTTACGGCTCTCTTTCTTATACTCGTATCTTCTGTTGCCAAAGTTAATTGAATGGTATCTATTTGTAATTCTTTATATTTTACGGAAGAAAAATATTTCGCTTCTCCCTCCAAACCCATCATATCCATACCGATTGCAATATTATAAGATGTCGGAAGAAAAATAGCAGCCGCTATCTCATTAAATCCCACTTGCATTTGAGCAGAAAAACCTTTCACATTATAACTAAAATCAAACCCAACCACACACCACTCCTCGTCTGCAATATAAATCCAGCCATTCCATAACCGATTATTTTTAATCTTCGATTGTACTTCGATCTTATTGATCATTCGTTCTCCTTCCCGATAAGAATCTTCCAGACGAAATTTGTAAGAAGAAAATGCTCCCGGTGACAAAGGCGATAAGATACCCAAAATATCAGGGTCATAGATAGAAGAAGTGACAACATTCAATGCCTTTTCAGGCCCTATCTCTTCCGGAATAGTCGTATTAAAAGCCAAAATATTACGCTTATATCTATTGGGCGACTGGAATTTAATATCCATAACAGACTCCATTAACAAGGTCTTTCCCTTGATTGTATCGAACACCTCCCGCCCGGTTTTGCCCCATTTCAATATCCGGGGAAGATTGTCTATCCGGAAATTCCCCCTGCTATAAACTTCAGAAAAATATTCCTTCACTTTCCGTCGGTGATAAGGAGCTCTGGCTATGGCATTCCGCATAATGTAGTAGGCCGGATCTTCCCCTTTCCCGATTACCCTTACTTCTTTCAACATATACCTTATCGGCTTCAAACGAACGGATAAAGAAGCTTCCTTTTCGGTAATCTCCCATTCAATCAATTGTTTCTCATAGCCCAGGGCACTTATTTCTAAACTGTAATCTCCCGCCGCCAGATGAATCCGGAAATTTCCATTCTCATCCGCTACAGTTCCTTGCATAGTCTCTCTGATATATATCGTCGCTCCCTCTATTGCTCTTCCTTCTTCATCCGTTATTTGCCCGATCAATACTTGAGCTTTCCCCTGCATAATCAATGCTATAAAAAGCCCTATACTCAACCAAAATGATTTCATTCTATAAGATACTTAACGCTACTAAATAGGACACCATTCTTCTTTTCCTCTGCCTCCCTCTCCTTTATCTAAAATTGAAAACAAAATTAATTTTTTTAAACTGCCTTTTTCTTAATTTTTTTATAAATTAACGAACTTATCTTTATATTTCTAAAAAGAATTCGGACTAACTTTCCGGCTCCCGGGCATTCGTTTTCAGTTTTTATAAATATATTTGTTTCTCTGTAATTTTCCCCTGTAAGAGAATAAAGCCCTGAAACACGATGAAAACAATAAGGATAATTCTCGCGATTCTGTTATCGGTCAGCTGCAGCATACAACATCCCGTAAACAACAAGATAGTGGGAAGCGTCTACGGTGAAGATTTTGAGCGGACATTTCCTTATAAATCAATTCCAGTCCTTTTGGCCGGGGCCTATATTCAAATCATTCCCTCAAACAAAACGGGCTATCTCACAGATTCTCTAGGGTATTTTAAAATAGAAAATCTAACAAAAAAGAAATATCACCTGAGAGTCTCTTTTGTCGGTTGGGAAAGCCGTGATACTACGATAGTGCTACGAGTCCATTCAACCGATTCGTTAAATATTTTACTTCCTTTCTCCTATAATAAGGAAGCCTATTCTCTCCAACAGGCTCAAAAAGAGATCCGATCCGGACATCCCCTCTTGTTTGGCATAACGGAAACAATTCAATTAGATCAATTTACAACAGCTGTTTTTTGGAAAAAATACAAGGTCAATTTTGTTGTTTATGAAAAAGAGCTGATTCAAAAAGGTGTTCAAAACTTAGAGGCTCCCCTCGATATACTGCTTCGGTTTAATGAGGAAATTTTTAACTATTTAGACCAAACGTTTGGGGAAGAATGGCAGAAAGAAGCCCCTGCAGGTATCCTCGGTTTAGAAGATTGGGAAAAAGGACCGACAGCCGTGAAAATCAAAGAAAAATAAAGGAGAAAATCCTCCAAAATTAAGAATCAAACTCTTTGGTAATTAAAAAATATATACTACTTTTGCACCACGAATTTTCCTTAGGGGTACAATAAGCGGACAAGAGCCCACCCCATGGTACTAACATTAAAACAATTTAGAATGTACGCAATTGTTGAAATCGCAGGACAGCAGTTTAAAGTAGAGAAAGACCGTAAAGTGTATGTCCACAGACTTGATGCAGAAGAAGGTGCTCAGGTTGAATTTGAAAATGTACTTCTTGTAGAAGACGGAAGTGACATCAAGATCGGTACGCCGAAAGTAGAAGGCGCAAAAGTTACCGCAAAAGTACTGGCTCATGTAAAAGCCGATAAAGTGATTATCTTCAAAAAGAAAAGAAGAAAAACGTTCAAAAGAAAGAACGGACATCGTCAATGCATGACGCAAATCCAGATCGAAGCGATCAACGCTTAATTTTATTGATTCCGTTAAGGAATGGTTATCAAACAATTTGTAAACTTTAAAATTTTCAAAATATGGCACACAAGAAAGGTGTCGGTAGTTCCAAGAACGGCCGTGAATCCGAAAGTAAACGATTAGGAATCAAAATCTGGGGCGGACAAATAGCCAAAGCAGGCAATATTCTGGTTCGCCAGAGAGGTACTGTACACAATCCCGGACAAAATGTAGGTATGGGTAAAGATCACACCTTATATGCATTGGTTGACGGAGAAGTAGTCTTTACTAAAAAACAAAAAGATAGATCCTATGTTTCTGTTAAGCCTATTGCTTCTGCAGAAGTAGCTGAATAAGCAGGGATAAAGATTAAAAACTCCTGTATTCTGCATGAATACAGGAGTTTTTTTATATATTTACATTCTCAAAATAAGGGGCAATTTTTCGACCTTTTAAAGTTTGAATGTTTTATTCGGACAGAACCAGGAGAAAGAAAAGTTAAATTGTCCAGGACTTGAATGTTTCGGAATCGGAAGTACCCGAACGACAGTATTTACAGGACCGGGAAGTACCCCAGCCGGAAAGTCGTTTTTCGAGGACTCCTAACAAAATCTAAATAGTTATGTTGAATCTCAAATTTATCCAGGAAAACAAAGAAACTGTCATCGAACGCCTGGCCGTAAAAAATTTCGATGCCCGCCATCTCGTAGAAAAAATCATTACCCTCGACGGGGAACGGAAAAAAATACAACAATTATCGGAATCGAAACAAGCCCAAATGAACAGTATCGCCCGGGAAATCGGAGCGCTAATGAAAAACGGGAAAAAAGAAGAAGCGGAAAAAGCCCGTTTGGAAACAACAGAATTAAAAGAAGAAATCGCAGCTTTGGTTCCGCAACTCAATGCCATCACCGACGAGCTGACGGAAGTATTACTGCGACTTCCGAATATGCCACACAGCTCCGTACCCCGAGGAAAATCAGAAGCTGATAATCAAATCGCAAAAATTGTCGAAAGCATTCCCCAACGGCATGAAAACGATTTACCCCATTGGGAACTGGCAAAAAAATACAATTTAATCGATTTTGAAGCCGGAGTGAAAATTACAGGAGCTGGCTTCCCCGTATACAAAGGTCTGGGAGCCCGGCTGCAACGGGCTTTGATTCATTTCTTCCTGGAAGAAAATATAAAAGCCGGTTATGAAGAAATAATGCCTCCCCTTATGGTCAATGCAGATTCCGGTTATGGCACCGGACAGCTTCCGGATAAAGACGGACAAATGTACTATGTGAACGAAGATAAACTCTATCTGATCCCGACCGCAGAAGTTCCTGTAACCAATTTGTACCGGGATATGATCCTAGAGGGAGAACAATTACCGATTAAAAACACAGCCTATACCGCTTGTTTCAGAAGAGAAGCCGGTTCCTACGGAAAAGACGTACGCGGCCTGAACCGCCTGCACCAATTTGATAAAGTAGAAATCGTACAAATCACCAAGCCCGAAATTTCTTATGAAGCTTTGGACGGTATGGTAAAGCATGTGGAAAGTCTGTTGGTTAAACTCGGTTTACCTTATCGCATTGTGCGTTTGTGCGGAGGAGATATCAGTTTTACTTCAGCCTTGACTTATGATTTTGAAGTATTCTCCAAAGCCCAGGAAAAATGGTTGGAAGTAAGTTCTGTATCCAATTTTGAAGATTTTCAAGCCAACCGTCTGAAATTACGCTACCGGACCAAAGGAGAGAAAAAAACCAATATGGTACATACCTTAAACGGTAGCTCTCTGGCCCTTCCCCGGATCGTGGCGGCCTTACTTGAAAATTACCAATGCGCTGAAGGCATTCGTGTACCCGAAGTTTTACAACCTTTCATGGGCACCGAATTGATCAAATAGAATAAATTCTTTCCGGAGTTAGCCGACTCCGATCTATCTCCGGAAAGCAATTTTCTCCTTCCGTAAATCTATGCGACAATAATCATTGAAGAATATGCGTATTATTTTCAATACAACCTTTATCGTAAACGAATCGATAGAAACGGAATGGATTTCTTTCATCCGGAAATATTATCTTGCTTATCTGCGCCAAAACAGACTCACTCAAGACATTTTATTTACAAAAGTCTCTATCGATCAGCCCGAGGGAAAAACCTATTCTTTACAACTGGTTTTCGACAGTTCGGAAGCTTTGGATTGTTTCCTGAAAATTCATCTTCCTTTGATGGAAGAGAAAATCAGCGAAAAATACAAAAATTATTACCTTTGCTTCAGTAGTATATTGACAGAAATAGGAGAATCCCAATACTAAAAAATTATCCTCCAAACGCTCTGTTATCGTAAATCGAATACGAATCAGTAGTGTGCTCTCTTTAAGTCGGATAAAATGGAAAAATTAATCATGGGCATCGACCCAGGTACAAACTTTATGGGGTATGCCGTTATCAGTACCCAAGGTAAAATCCTGAAACCCCGGCTGATCGTATCGGGAGTACTTGACATGGACAAAATCCACGATCCTTACCTCAAACTCCAGCATATTTTTCAGCGTAGTTTACAGGTAATTGATAGTTATCATCCCGACGAACTGGCTATAGAATCGCAATTTTATGGCAAAAACGTACAATCCATGCTTAAATTGGGGAGAGCCCAAGGAGTAGCTATTGCCGCTGCCCTTCAGCGCAATATTCCCATTTTTGAATATGCTCCCAAAAAAATCAAAATGAGCATTACCGGCAACGGTATGGCCTCTAAAGAACAAATCGCTATTTTTCTGAGCAAATTTATGGACATCCGCACTACTTCCGAAAATCTGGATGAAACGGATGCCATCGCTATTGCTTTCTGCCACCATTTACAAGGAAATCTTCCCACTACTGGGAGTTCCAAATGTAAAAACTGGAGTGATTACATCAAAAAAAATCCGGATAAACTACTTTGAAAAATGGAAAATCCCGTCATTCAAATTCAAAATCTAAAGAAAAGCTTCAACCATCAGGAAGTTTTAAAAGGAATTGACTTAGAAGTAAATGCCGGAGAAGTAATCGGTTATTTGGGAAGTAACGGAGCCGGTAAATCCACAACAGTAAAAATATTATGCGGAGTTATACGCGATTTCGAAGGAGATATCCGGATTCTAGGTCATGATCTTAGGCAGGAAGACATTACGATCAAGAAACGCATCGGTTACATCCCGGAAAATGCAATTATGTATGAACAACTTACTCCCTTGGAATATCTCGAATTTACAGCCAGTCTCTACGGGATCACTCCGGATATTGCCCGCCAGAAAAGCACTGACTTATTAGAATTATTCGAAATGAAAAATTTTCGCAACGATCGTATGCTCCATTTTTCAAAAGGAATGAAACAAAAAATCCATATTCTTTCCGGGCTTTTACACAATCCTGATATTCTCTTTATGGACGAACCCCTGAATGGATTGGATGCCAATGCTGTCATTATGGTAAAGGAAATGATCTCCCAACTTTCCAAAGAAGGGAAAACGATTTTCTACTGTTCTCATCTGATGGATATTGTCGAACGAATTTCCACCCGGATTATCTTGCTTAATGAAGGTCAGATTATTGCAAACGGAGCTGTTGAAATCCTGAAACAACGATCCGGGTCTTCTTCCCTGGAAAATTTATTTTCTAAATTAACCGGACAGACAGATTCTACGGAAAAAGCTGAAAAAATTATTCATGTATTTGAGAAAAAGAACCAATGATCCGCTTTTTACTGTTTCTAATAATTCCTTTCCGCTCTTTTTTCAACAGCAGGGGTGTCAACTTTGAACAGCTCACCACTGTCATCCGTCTGAAATTGATGGTAGATAACAGAACTTCGAGAAGAATAAGTGGAAAAAATTCGGAAAAAATAAATTCTGCCCTTCTCCAACAAGGTTTCAGCCTACTATTTTTCGGTACGGCATCTTTCCTTATTTCCTATTCTAAAAGCGATATACAGACCGCAATCCTTTTATTCCATTCTATGATTCTAGTGATGCTGGTCCTTTCTCTCTTATCGGAATATACTCAAATGTTATTCGACCCGAGGGATATACACATTTTATCCCGCATGCCGGTAAATGCACTCACGCTCTCTGTGGCCAAACTGATTACCCTGGGTTATTATATATTCTTTTTAACCTTATGCGCAGCTATCATTCCCCTGTTTATTGTGGGGATCCGGCAAGGAAGCATTTCCGGTCTTCTTTTTCTTCTCTCTGCCTTGAGTAATAGCCTATTTGCTTTATTAATCACCAACTTAGTTTATAGGGGATGCCTTCATTTCCTATCAAAAGAAAAATTCCAGAATATTCTGAGCTATATACAAATCGGAATGGTGGTCTTGGTTGTCTGCAGCTATCAGATTCTCCTGCATACAGCGGATTTCTCCATCGGACTTTTCTCTTCTTTTTCTCTGGGGGCAATCCTATTACCTCCCGCCTGGTTTACTTCTATAAGCCTACTCGCTATTTCCGACCATCCTTGTATTTGGTATTACAGCGGAATCGGAATTATTATTCCCCTACTTTCGGCCTATGTTTCTTTTAAATGGTTTACTCCTTATTTCTCCACTCCTCTGAATCCTTTGGAAAGCCAGCCCTCGACAAAACAGGAAAAGGCAAAAAAAGAAAAAATAGCTCAGTTTCTGACTTCTCTTTTCGCCCGCCACCCGCTGCAAAAATCGGGATTTATGCTTAGCTGGCGACTGACTTCCGGTAACCGGAAATTCAAAGAAGCCATTGTGCCTGCCATCACTTATATGCTGGCAATTATCATCATTCAGCTTATCTCTTTCTTCCAGGAAGGGAAGGATACCCCCTTTCTCTATATGCCTCTCTATTTTTCGCTGATGGTAGCCTACATGATTACCGACAATATGAAGTATAATGAACAAGGCAATCAGCTTTGGATTTATCAGGCACGTCCCCTTATTTACCCGGGACAATTCATCCTAGGAGCCTTTAAAGCCGTTTATATAAAGTATTTTATTCCTTTGTACTGCGGGATCGGCCTACTCCTTCTCTGCCTGGGAGGAATAAGACTTTTGGATGATATTGTATTTATATTCACCCTAATTACGTTGATAACCTTAGGAACGACACTGGGTATTTTCCCTTTTTTCCCTTTTGCTCAGGAAAGAAACAGTTTTGGGAAAGGGAAAATACTTCTTTACTCTTTTTTAGCTACCCTCCTCAGTTTCGCATTTATTTTCCTTCACTGGGGACTTCAAAATCTTCCCTACGGAATTCCTGTAGCGATTCTTCTTTTGTGGGGTTGCCTGTTGCAATTGTCTCGTCGTATGAAACGAATAAGCTGGGAGAAATTAGAAAAAAACTTCTGAAAAGTTATTCCTCTTCTTTTTTCTTCCGGAAAAGATTTCCAATCTTTCGGAAAAAACCTTTCTTTTCCTTCTTCACGACAGTATCAGTAGGATGAACCAAAGCTCTTTTTTTCAATTTTTTATTTCCGATCCGTTCAAATAAATTCATCTTTTCCTGAAAAATAGGGGTATCCAGTTCCTTTTGTTCCGCCACAGGTACAAGTGGAAAAGAGAGGCTCTCCCAACGGGCATAGGCAGGATCTTTCAGACATTCCCGCATAAACAGGCCGAATATAGGCAAGGCCATATGAGCTCCTTGTCCCAAACGTATAGAATTAAAATGTATATTCCGATCGTTTGCTCCTACCCGTATGCCGACTACGATGCGGGAATTGTACCCGATAAACCAGCCATCGGCCTGATTCTGGGTTGTTCCCGTCTTTCCGGCCAGTTCATTTTTTAAACCGTAAGTCGTCCGTAACCTCCTCCCGGTTCCTTCGTTGATCACCGCCGATAAAATGTTGCTCATCACGTATGCTTCCTGGGAGGGCAACACTTCTTTTGACTCCGGAACAGGAGCCTGATACAAAACCGTTCCCGACTGATCTCTGATTTCCAATAAATAATAAGGAGTCATTAATTTTCCGGCATTGGCAAAACACATATACGGCAGAATCATTTCTGATAGAGGGATATCCGCACTCCCAAGAGCAAGGGAAGGATACTGAGGCAACTCAGACTTAATCCCCAAATTCCGGGCATGCACAATGGTCTTCTCTATTCCCGTTTGCAACAAAACTTCCACTGCAATGGTATTGATGGATTTGCTCAAAGCTCCTTTCAGCGTATAATAACCGGTATAATCATTATCCGAATTCCGGGGCGTCCAATCCTCATATTCTTTATAGGTTTTCTGTTCGTTTTTATAATAAGCATCCAACTGTGCCCCATTATGAATAGCCGCACTATATACCACCGGCTTAAAAACAGAACCAACTTGCCGGGGAGCTCCAACCTGATCGTATTGAAAATATTTATAATCCAAATCGCCTATCCATACTCGTATTTTACCGGAATTCGGCTCTACAGCTATCATTCCGGGATGTAAAATTTTCAAATAATGTTTGATAGAATCGATAGAAGACATTTCGGCCGAAGCTTCTCCCTGATAAGCACTATAAACCATCATCGCTTTTTTACGATTCATGATTTCAGCAATCTGTTTTTCATTGTATCCTTGTCCTTTTAAGCTAAGGTAAACAGGACTGTTTTGGATAGCCTGTTCCAACACCTGAGGTTTATTATACCAAGGTTCTCTATTTTCCCAATGACTATAAAACTCATGCTGGAGTTTTTTCATATGTTCCTTTACGGCCGCCTCTGCGTATCGTTGCATATCGGCATTTAAAGTCGTCGTCAGTATCAGACGGTCTTTGTATAAATTGTATGCCGTACCGTGAGTCGTATTATAGGCTGCAATAATCTCCGAAGCATCCCGTCGTATCTTTTCCCTTAAATAAGGAGCTAAACCCGTATAGTGATTGACAGCCTTATAATTCAATTCCAACGCAGTTTCCTTCGCCCTCTCTCCTTCTTCCTCATGGAGGAAATCATATTTTACCATCTGATGAATCACCGTATTACGGCGCTGTATAGCTCTCTCCGGATGCAAACGCGGATTATACCAGGATGGCCCTTTTAACATCCCGATTAAAGTAGCGGCCTGAGGAATGGTTAAATCGGAAGCAGAAACTGAAAAATATTTTTGAGCCGCACTTTCAATGCCATAAGTACGTTCTCCGAAAGAAACCGTATTCAAATAAAGTGTCAGAATCTCTGGCTTCGAATAAATCTGCTCTAAACGGTGAGCGGTAAATATCTCTTTCAGTTTGATTACAGGCATAAAAGAAACCTGTTGTTCTTCCCGGGGATATAAATTCTTAGCTAATTGCTGACTGAGCGTACTCCCTCCGCCGGAACTCCTGTCTCCCAATAGGAGCGTCTTGAAAAAAACCCGTAAAAGACTGATTTTATCCACTCCCTGATGCTCGTAAAAACGAACGTCTTCCGTTGCAATCAACGCATTTATAGCATTCGTAGAAATATTATTAAACTTGACATTCGTACGGTTTTCAATAAAATATTTACCTAATAACTCCCCGTCCTCACTGTAAAGTTCAGAAGCTTCATAATTCCGTATTTCTTTCAGCTCCTGATAATCCGGAAGAGGCCCCCACAGGCCGACATAAACAGAATAAACAAATAATCCGCACAAAAAACCTCCCAGCAAAATACTCCCCAATATATATTTTAATACACGTCTTTTACGTCCTTTTTTTGCCTTCTTTCTACGTGTGACCGATTTTCCTGACATAACTTTTGAATTGAATTTCAAAGATATAGAATTGTCTTAACAATTAAAATGTTTGAACGCTTTCCCCTTTAAACAGTTTCACATTCAAACATTTATACTTTTCAAACAGTTTCCTATCCGAATAGTTGAATAGTTAACTTCTTCTATTCCTTTACGCCATATACGTGTTGCGATATCTTCTTAACAGCGACTACGAAAAATCCGGTTAATATAAGATTCAGTACCAAACTGAGAATGGACACAATTACTGCAATTCCTCCCAATTGATAACTCAGCGCAATGACAATAATTCCGGCTCCTACCTCTCCACGGGTAAACATACCGATTGAAAGTGCCAAACGTTCCAATATATTCCGGTCCCGATAAAAAAACAAAGGAAACATTTTTCCGAGATTAGAAAGCAAGGTTACCATAAACACGTGAAAAGCTATAGTACCCCAACCGGGCATCTGGAAGCCGGAAGTAGCCGTATCGATCCCGATAAAGAGAGGAGTACTCAAACCGACCAAGAACATAAATAAATAAGAGATGAAACTGGCTACATTTTCTTCTGTCTTACCTGTTTTGTGGACAGTTTTCATTACCATTCCCAAGACAAAAGCCGGCAATAACACTTCAATATGTATAGCTCCTTCTCTTCCCATCAACGACTTGGTCAGTATATAAATACTTTCACACATAGCCACCAGACAAACGGCATAGAGGAGAATCGCTTTCCAGGATTGAGGTAATTCCAAACGACTCAGTTTCTTCCACCCAAATATCAATAACAGGCAAACGACCAATACGATAATAAACAACTGCCATTTAAAACCTATCATCAGTATCTGTAACGGAATCATCAATAAAATGGTATCCAAATCGTCAAAAATAGCCAATACCTGAGTTTTCTGGTATATCCATTCTTTTTTCAATCCGGCAGCAGCCAACATGGTAAAGAGAATCCCGGCAGAAGTAGGAGCAGCAAACCGGCTGACCAGCAGATTTTTATCCCAGGACAAGTCATTCGCCGGCAGGATATAGATATAATAAAAAGCAATTAACAACCAAGGAACGGCCGCTGTAGCCATTGCTATAAAATAATCCTGTGCATAAGATTTCCATCGGCTTTTGTCCAATTCAAACTCCCGCCCCACATTAATCATAATAAAGGCCAAGCAAACAAACATCAAATTTTTAAAAACCAATTCAAAATTAGAATAGGAACTTTCGAAAACTGAAGGTAATAATTGGGAAAGGAATAAACCGCATAATAAAAACAGGGAAAATAATAGAACTTTTTTCATTCGCTCATTGCTTTTAAGGTACTTATTTAGGACTCATCCGTTATTAAATAGCCTCATACAGTAAACGTACAGCTAACTATGATCTTGATTATTACCCGACTAAAAAGTAAAACTACGGTTAACTTAAATTCAAAATCATTACTGATTAGCCGACTTTCAGGAAGTAAAGGGCTAGCTTTTATTCGTCAGTCCTGTTTTATACGACAAAAATAGAATAATTACCGTCATTTTTGCAAAAAATCTCTCCTCTTTCCTTCTATTTTTTATTTTTCTTTAGAGAGATTCGTTTAAATGCGGAAAAAGTAAAAATAGATAAAGATCCGAACATCACTCATAAGGTATCACTCTGGGCTTATCTACCTGATAATCGTAAAAACCATTCTGCAGATTTCCGGACATGGAAGCCTGAAAACTTCTTACATCTCCGGGAACCCGGGGATAAAAAGATAAGCGGAGGGTAATATTTTTGAATACAATATTATCGTTCCTCAACGTTACAGCAGCTCCAAATCCCCAGTAAGTCTCACTTTTGAATATAGACTTTTTTTCCGGGGCTAAGACACCCACATCTATAAAACCTGTTAAGGACATACGAAATCCTTTTTTAATATAAGGCAGAAAAAAAGTAGCCGACAGGGAAGTAGAAAGCTTCTGATTCCCACCCAAAGTGTCGGAATCAAACCCTAAAATATCATAATCCTGAAAATGCAAGTAATCGGAAGGATATCGGCGAATTCCCGTAATATAATTCACATCGTTATAGAAACGGAAACGCCAGTTTCCGATAGTTTGCAAATTACTGATATGATGCAGTCCCACTTTAAAGAGTCCCCTTTCGAAACCTCCTTCATTGAGATAAGCCCCAAGTGCAGCATCCGCAGCGTAAAAACGTTCCGTATGGGAATTAAAATGAGAATAGCGGGCTTCATAACCGATATAACCCGAGTTTTGAAACTCATTCTTCTCAAATCCGAAAGTCAAAGCGGAATAAAATCCGGTAGGCACATCCTCGGTACGTCCGAAATCGTAAATAAGATTAGCTTTATAATATTTCAATTTCCGGTAAGTGAAAGCCCAAAAGATATTTTTCCGATTGTAATAAAACTGGTTTGTATCGGAAGATACGACAGGACGCTTATTGAATATAGTATTTAAAAAACGGGTCGTAAAATAGATATTCCGTGTGTACCGATGTCGTGTTTTCAACAAAAGAGATCTCCCTAACCAAATATCCTGAGAGTGATAATTAAAAGGTACTTTCTGGTGTTCTATGTTAATATCCGGTAACTCATCGGAACGAAAAATCCGGCTGAGGGTTATTCCCCCTGCCCATTTCACCCGGGAAGTCAGAAATTGTCGGTTTATTTCCCCCCAAATCTGTTTGGAAATATAATCGTTCTGATAATAACCCGTCACATCAAAGTGAGTCCCGAATATACTGTTTACTCTATATTCCAACATATTTCCCCACTTCTGTTCCTTTGTACCCCGGTAGCTAATCTGATATTCTACAATATGCCCTAACTTCATAAAATTCTTATTGATTAATTTCACCCGGGCATTATTCAAGAAATTAGAAGAAACTTCCGCTCCCCAAGAAAAATCGTCTTTGCAGATAATAGTCAAAATAACTTCCTGTGGATTTTGCGGATCTTCGTCCACCATGATCGTAACGTCATCGATATAATCCAGTTGCCGAAGCAGGATTTCATTTTGCACTAATTCGAAAGGGATCAATACCATTCCGGGTTTTATCGTCAACTGCCTTTGCAGGGTTCGCTCCGAAGATTTCATATGAATTTTATTGGCAGCGTTTTTTAACCAGCCCAAATCCATCTCAGCATAAGTAGTATCATATACACTGGTTCCATAGGGAGGCAATACTTTTATATTGATTTTTTGGATGATCTTCCCCGCATAAGCTTCAAAACGGGCCTCACTGTTTTGAGTACGCATTACATTTACCCGGTTGCGTTTAGGATTGACAAAAATTAATTTGTAAAGTTCTTTTGTAAAAGAAGATTTATAGGCCGCATTTTTAATCCGGGTATACTCATAAGCCAAAGTATCCCGGATCAGGCTATCCGGACGATACACCACAGGCACAGAGAGGATGTTTTCTTTTTTTACAGAAATAGTATCCTGGGCGGGAACCGCAAAAAGGCCGGTAGAAAAAAACAATTCTACCAATAAAAATATTATCGTTCCGAATCTGCTTGCTCCCTTAGCCATCTCTATTTCTTCTCTCTTAACGCCTTCATTTTTTCTACTCTTCTTTAACAACCAAGTCTTTAAATTTTTCTGTCATCCAGACCTTGTTTTCCCCCTCCTGCTCGTATACGAAACAAACTTCTATTTCTGCATTGTTTTCCACAATTTTTTTACTTTCTTCCAATCCTAAGACCATAAAAGCTGTCGCATAGGCATCCGCTTCCATACAAGTCGGAGCGTAAACACTCGAACTGAGAATATCCCGCTGCACCGGATAACCGGTACGCGGATTAATGGTATGAGCATACTTTTTCCCTTCGTGTATATAATAATTACGATAGTTTCCGGAAGTGGCAATAGCACCTCCGGTAAACTGAATAATCATTTGTAATTCTCTCCCCGAGGCGGCCACATCGCCAATGGGTTTATCAATCCCGATTCTCCAGGGTCTTTCTTTATCGCTTTCTCCTTTGGCCCGTATCTCTCCGCCAATATCGACCATATAATTCCGTACTTTATGGCCCTCCAGAAATTCGGCCACCAGATCCACGCCCAAACCTTTGGCTATGGAACTGGCATCGATCTCCATCTCCTTCTTCTCTTTCAGCAAATGACATCCTGCTATTTTCAATTTCTCCATACCAATATATTGTAATAGAGAATCGATTTCTTCGGGCAAGGGGAAACGGTTTTGCTTATATCCAAATCCCCAGGCGTTCGCCAATGGAGCCACCGTAATATCAAAAGCACCCTTCGTCTCCCGGTTTATTTTTTCTGCTGCTTGAAACATCCGCATAAACAGGGAATCCACCTCCTCACTCTCTCCCCGATTCCATCTGGCAACGACAGAACGGGGATTAAACATCGATAGAGAAGCATTCACTTTCTCCATCTCAGCCTTCAGCTTTTCCGAAAAATCCTCTTTAGCTTCATAAGTAATCCGATAATAGGTTCCGTATATCTTTCCTTCTATACGCCTGTATTGCTCGCGCACGCAGGCACTGAATAAACAGATCATCCCTATAAAAACAAAAAATCTCATCATTTTTTCATTAAATTATAGAATAGCACTTAAAAAACACCCATAAATTTATTTCTAGAAATAATATCCCAGATTAAAATAAAAGCCCAATTTTTTATCCCAGTTCGACAAACTAAACACCACATCTATGGGTCCGATCAAACTATCGTACGAATAAGACAATCCTCCTCCCCATAAATCCGTTCCTCCCAAAATATCGAAAAAACGGTCATCATCCTTGGCATAATTCACCATAGCTATGGCATAATGATTTGAACCTATGCGATATCTGAATTTCGCCTTCCACACCAATACGGTATTATCGAAAGTCTCCAAATGCTGAATACCCACAAAAGGCAGTTGCTGACTCCTATACCTTCCTCCGACAACCCCTCCCATGTAATTTAAATAAGCAAAAGGAATATCCCGGCCGATCAGTACCCTCCCATAAAAAGAAGGAAGTATAGAAAAACGGTTTGTAACCGGTACCACAGCAGCAAAACTACCGTCAAGAGCAGAGAAAGGAGCTCCGTGATCGTAATGTAATCCATTCGTTGTATAAAGAGAGTATTCTCCTTTCACAGAAATACCTCTTGTAGGATAATACCTCTTGTCAAAAGTTTCATAATGCGCCAAAGCATGATAACTGAAAAAGCCTTCCGGACGAGCTTTCACTACATCATTGGCGGAAGCATATAAAAAAGAATTATAGTCAAAATACTCATAACGTAGCCCCAAAACAAACTTGCAATTTTGAATATAAATATCCGAGAAATTCAATTCCGCCGTATGCTGGGAAAAAGTAATATTATCCAATTTATGCCCCTTCCGGTAAATGTCAATATCATTGTATTTATACATATAAACCAGACTGGCTCTCCTCAAAAAAGTATTTCCAAAGGAATATTCTACCCGGGCATACGGATTCTGACTTAAACGTCCCGTCAGAGACAATTGGAATCCCCGCAAATGCTTGTGAGAAAAAGTAGTATTCAATAAAATCGCAGCCATCTCCTCCGAATCGAAACGGAAACCGAAATTCAAAGAACTCATTGACCTTTCCTTCAGTATCAATGTCAGATCGTAAACGTCTGTCCCGCTTAGCGCATAATTTACGTAAGAAAAAGCCCCTGTACCGTATAGAACAGCAATTGCCCGATGCAAATCCTGAATTGAAATATAAGAATAATCCGATAAACCGGCTTTTTTCCTCACCCATTTTTCCTCCCGACTTCCCACTCCATGAATATAAATACGTCCAATCACCAACGAATCCGTCCGGATAAATTTATTATCTATTACCTTCTCCCCATCTTCCGCAGGAGTCAGCCCTATTTTTTCCTTTAACTGCATGAATTCATCCCATTGTGCCCGGGCCGCTCTTTCTCCTCTTAAAATCAACGTATCAATATCCACAGCGCTAAAACTAGCTGCTGAATAAGGCACGATATCCGGCTTAATATATATATCACATAATTTGATATTGTCCTCATATTTCGCCATTCCCATAAAAGAAGTCAACTGATCGACGATCTCAATAGCAGTATTCAGTTCATTCATTTTGCGAAGCTCTGAAGAGACATCTACCCCTATAATGATATCTGCCCCCATCGCCTTTCCCACATCTGTCGGAAAATTATTGGCTATTCCCCCGTCTACCAGCAGCATAGTATCCATGACAACAGGTGAAAATACACCCGGGATAGCCATACTGGAACGCATAGCCATAGCTAAATTTCCCTGATCCAAAATGACTTCCTTACCATTTACCAAATTAGCCGCTACACAGGAAAAAGGAATCGGTAAATTTAAAAAGGAAACAGAATCGTGATAGCCTATAGTCAATTCGGAAAAAAGACTATATATATTTTGTCCACTGATAAAACCAGAAGGTACCTGAATCCCTTTTCCGCCGATCATGGGAATAGAAACCAGGTATTTTTCGTCTTTTTCCTTTTCAGAAAACGGCAAATCATACCGATATACCCGGTTACTCAACAGAAAAGGCCATTGCTGTTTCCGGACCAAGGTGTCCAACATACCCGCATCGTATCCGATGGCATATAAACCTCCGACAATAGATCCCATACTCGTCCCTGCAATATAATCGATAGGAATACCAGCCTCTTCCAATACTTTCAGGACACCGATATGAGCAGCCCCTTTCGCCCCCCCGCCACTCAATACTAACCCGACTTTTTTCCGTTCTGCCTGAAGTCCCCCTCCTACTAAAAACAAAGCAACTAAAACCAACAAAACTTTCTTCATCGGGTTTTTATTAAAAATGAAACAATAGAACAAATTTAATTCTATTTTAAGAAATAATTTCAGCCTATAACGTTAAAAAAGGTAAGAAACTCTCTAAAATGTACATTCCTCGTACAATTTTTTGTATGATTCCTTTCTTTTTACTTCGTTCCGGAAATTTTAGCAATTTGAACCGGTAAATTAGCAGAATATTTCATTATTTTTGCCAATAAATGAAATAAAATTTCAATTTTTCACGATCTAAGAAAACTATTTTCTTTCAAAATGAAAATCACAAAAAACGACTATGGCAAAAATTTTAGTCATCGATGATGAAAGGAGTATCCGGAATTCGATGAAAGATATACTTACTTTTGAAAAACACGAGGTTCTCGTAGCTGAAAACGGTATGGAAGGTTTAATCGCCGTAAAAACAGAAAAACCGGATTTGGTTTTTTGTGATATCAAAATGCCGAATATGGAAGGAATCGAAGTACTGGAACGGATAAAAGAATTTTCCCGGGACACGCCTGTTGTCATGATTTCCGGCCACGGTACTATAGATACAGCCATTGAAGCCATCAAAAAAGGAGCTTACGATTTTATCGAAAAACCTTTAGACCTGAACCGAATTCTGATTACGATCAAAAATGCGACGGACAAAACACAACTTATCCAGGAAACTCAGACCTTAAAAAATAAAGTCAGCAAAAAATACGAGATGATCGGACACTCTGAAGCTTTGGAAAAAGTAAAAGAGATGATTGACAAAGTAGCGATTTCCGATGCCCGTGTCCTGATTACGGGACCGAATGGTTGTGGCAAAGAATTAGTATCCAGACAATTACATGAAAAAAGTAATCGCCGGGAAAATGCATTTATAGAAGTCAACTGCGCCGCTATTCCTTCTGAATTGATTGAAAGCGAATTGTTCGGACATGAAAAAGGTTCTTTTACTTCGGCTATCAAACAAAAAAAAGGAAAATTTGAACTGGCCAACGGAGGAACTATTTTTCTGGACGAAATCGGAGACATGAGCCTAAACGCTCAGGCCAAAGTACTGAGGGTACTGCAAGAAAACAAAATCAGCAGAATCGGAGGAGACGGAGATATACAAGTTGATGTACGAATCATTGCCGCTACCAATAAAAACCTGAAAGAAGAAATTACAAAAGGGAACTTCCGGGAAGATCTTTACCACCGTTTGAGTGTAATCATCATAAACGTTCCCTCTTTGCGGGAACGAAAAGAAGACATTGAAGACCTGATTGCGTATTTTATAAGCGAAATTTGTACGGAAATGCGCATTTCTCCCAAAACCATGACTCCGGAAGCCATAGAATTGATGAAAAGTTATGAATGGTCAGGTAATATACGGGAATTACGCAACGTAGTTGAGCGTCTGATTATCCTTTGCGGACCTGTCATTACTGCAGAAGATTTAAAACAATATAAATAACCAGAGTATGGAAAAACTACACATTGCTATTGTAGGCCGTCGTAATAGCGGAAAAAGTTCCCTCATCAATGTCCTTACCGGTCAAAAAGTGGCAATTGTATCCGATGTTCCCGGTACTACTACCGATCCGGTAAAACGGAGTTACGAAATTCCGGGGTTCGCTTCCGTTGTATTTATAGATACGGCCGGAATAGACGATACGGGAGAACTAGGCCGCCAAAGAATTGCTAAAACAACGGAAATCCTCCCCCAGTCGGATTTTATACTCCTCCTCATTACGGAAAATCGTTTTGAAGCCATGGAGGAAAATCTGGTTCGTCAAATTCAAAACCTGCATATTCCTTTTCTTATTCTACACAATAAATCCGATATTCTTTCTTTACATCCGGATGTAAAAAATACATTAGAAAGCCGGTATAAAACCCAAGTTATCGACTTTTGTTGTCGTCGTCCCGAAAATATTTCCGAATTATTCGAAGCCATTCGGAAATTAAAACAAATATCGACTTCCCCTTCTTTATTGGGGAAAATCATTCGTCCCCGGGACATTTTGCTACTGGTGACGCCGATAGATTCGGAAGTTCCGGTCGGACGTCTTATCTTACCCCAGGTACAAATGATACGGGATATTCTGGATAACCATAGTGTGAGTATTGTTTTACAACCGGAAGAGATTTCGTCTTTCCTGCTGACAACCGGCATCCGGCCTCGATTGGTAATCACAGACAGCCAGGTGTTCAAAAAAGTAGCAGAACAAATTCCTGCAAATATACCCCTCACCAGTTTCAGCATTGTTCTGGCCCACCGGAAAGGCTATTTTCAAGAATACATAAAAGGTACCCGGACGATAGACCGTTTACAGGACGGGGATACGATACTCCTGTTAGAATCCTGTTCCCACCATACGACCTGTGAAGATATCGGAAGAGTAAAAATTCCAGCTCTACTGAAAAAATATACCGGGAAACAATTGAATTTTGAATTTATTCCAGCCTTAGACCCTCTGGAAAAGTCACCCTCAGCCTATGCCCTGGTGATTCAATGCGGAGGATGTATGGTCACCTCCCAGCAACTACAAACCCGTCTCCGTCCCTTTATCGAATCAGGGATTCCCGTAAGTAACTACGGGATGACACTGGCTTTCCTAAACGGTATATTCGAACGTTCCATTCAGGAATGGGAAAAGGAATAAACAAATACTTATCCGGCTCCTACCTACAAAACAGTTGCCAAAAGTTCAAAGCAGATTTTTCCCGACCAATCTGCTTTTCCTTTATTCCATCGTTTTAAATCCTTCTCCCAGAATCTCTTTTGCTTCCATAATCGTCGTGAAAGCTTTGGGATCAATTTTAAAAATAGCCCGTTGCAAAGTAACGACTTCCTTCCGGTTGACAACCGTCATAATCATTTCCTTCTCGGAGCGATTAAACATTCCGTTCACAGGTACAATAGAACCTCCCCGATGCAACTCTGTCAAAATATAATGCCGGATTTCTTCTGTTTTTTCAGAAACGATAAAAAACGTCTTATCACTGGAATACCCCTGGATTACAATATCAATGACCTTACCCATTAAGAAAATGGTCAACCAGGAATAAAAAGGCACCTTCCAATCCTGAAATACGATCAGACCACACATCACAATAACAGAGTCAATCGTCATCTGCAACATGCCGATCGGTTTCCGTGTCAACTTATTCAAGATAGAGGATAACACATCCGTACCTCCGCTGGAAGAACGGGTTTTCAATATCAATCCAGCCCCGATTCCGATCACTACTCCTCCGAATATACTGGCTAACAAAACCTCATCCTGCAATTGAAAAGGGTCGTAAGGATGAGGATGTCCCAAAGCTTTTAATACAAGAGGCATACCATCCGCAAACATAGCCACCAATAAAAAACAAATAAAAGTTTTCACCCCGAATTGCTTTCCCAATACTTTTACCCCCCACAAACTCAGTGGCAAATTAAAACACAAAGCGGCCAAACCAATGGGAAAGCCCAACTGATAATGTAAAATAGTAGAAATACCATAAATACCACCCGGTACAATCTTATAAGGGGTCATAAAAAAAGTATATCCAATAGAAATGACAAAAGCACCTAACAGAAGGGTAGCATAGGTTTGAAACCAATGGGCAGAAAAAATTTTTTCCTTATAAAAGGAAATATTCATTACATTCATTTTGTAGATTATTTAATTCATTTGAATTATCGGGCACGCCCCTTTTTATTTCCGCGCGCAAAGATACTCCCCCCCCTTACAAAAAAATATGACATTTGTCATATTTTCAATTCTTCCCGAAATAGAATAAATTTAAGAGAAATACCACTTTTTACAGAAAAAAATGCGTATCATTGTGTAAAATTACCGGAAAAATCCGGTGATTTTTTTGAAAAATCCTGAACCCAATTGTTTACATTCTTTGTAAGTCATTACAGAATGAACAATTCTGTATAATACTTATAAATTTATAAACAATCCGAATGAGTAAAACAAAAAACAAAATTATCTCTGTAGCGAAAAACTTATTTCGCGAAATCAGTGTCTACAAAGCAACTATGAGTGACATCGCCTCTGCAGCTAAAATGAGCCGGCGTACCTTGTATACTCATTTCAAAAGTAAAGATGAACTTTATAAATATGTCATAGAAGACGAAGTAAATACAATCAATCAAATCCTTCAAAAAGCGGCCGATTCAAAACTCCCGCCAGAAAGAAAACTCAAGCTCTATATTTTACAACATTTCGGAGTTATCGACAGTCTCGTACGGAACAATCGTTACATACGTTACGATTTTCTTTTCAATAATATGCGTATCGAACATTTACGCAAAGACATCGATCGGAAAGAAATAGACCTGCTGACCGGAATCGTGCGGGAAGGAAAAGAAAAAGGAATATTCCGCGTAAGCGACCCGGTTATCTTTTCTCAAAACCTCCTACTGATGTTTAAAAGTCTCGAACAGGCCTTTATTCTGGCCAACCGAAAAGATAAAAATTCCCGTACTATTTTAGAATACATAGACCTCATGTTCTACGGTATCATTACACATTAGGGACGTGCCCTAATGTGTAATTTTTCCTTTTTCTTCCAACACATACAACTGTCCGGCCTGATATTTCACCACCTTTATTGTACTGCCTTTTTGAATATATTCCCCTTGCTCTGTCATGGCATCGTACACTTCCTCGTTGATTATAACCTTACCGGACGGTCTTAAATCCGTTAAAGCCACGCCTATTTTTTCAATCTCTCTGGCTGCCGTCATATCTACACCCACATATCCTTCTTCGGGCCGTTGTTCAGCCTGTAGTGCAAAAGCCCATCGACGGGAAGCAAACAATTTCCCTCCCAGCCATAAACTCAATCCCAAACCCAATAATGAACTGACCACTACCACCAATAAGGATTTCAGCAAAGTTCCTACAAAATCTCCCATAAACTCAAAAGAAAACTCGTCAATTCCGGCCATTACCAGTGCCATTATGATACAAATAATTCCGGCTATACCTGTCACACCAAAACCCGGTATCACAAATATCTCCAAGAGTAACAGCAAAACTCCTATAACAAAAAGAATAATTTCCCAATAACCGGCAAATCCTTCCAAATACAATGGGGCAAAATACAGCAGACATGCAACAGCCGCAGCCGCCAGAGGAAAACCAATTCCCGGAGTCTGCAATTCAAAATAAATACCTCCTATAATCACCATAATGAACAATCCCCTTACAAAAGGATTAATCAAAAAACCGATGATCTTATCCATAGCTGTAGGCGTGTACGTTGAAATCGTATAATGCTCTACCCCTTCCTCCTGCAGCACCTCTTCCACCTTATCCGCTATACCATCGCAAAATCCGTATTTCACGGCTTCATGCGGTGTAAAAGTTACCACCTTTCCGCTATCCGATACTCCGGCTATTGTAATAGTCTGATCTACCATAGCTTCAGCAATATGCGGATCCCGTTTCCAGCGGTAAATCGTATCTCTCCCCTCCACTATCGTATCTTTTCCATGGGCCTGAGCAGTCGATCGGATCATAGAACGCATATAAGACTGATATTTATCCGGCATAGCTTCGCCTGTTTGATTTACAACTGTAGCTGCTCCGATATTCGCCCCTTCTCTCATATAAATCTTATCACAGGCAATCGCAATCAATGCTCCTGCCGAAGCTGCATTATTATTGATAAATACCCAAACCGGTCGGGAGGAATTTAAAATCAGACTCCGTAAAGAATCGGCATACACCACCATTCCTCCATACGTATTCATATCGATCAATATATAATCTGCTTTTTCCTGCTCCGCTTTTTCAAAAGACTTCTTCACCAGTCTCCATATTTCAGGTCCGATTTCATCTTTCACATCGACCTTAAACACCAAAGGCCGCTTTTCTTCGGCCATTCCTTCTAAAACAGTAAAGCCCAAAAGCATTATTAAAAAACACCATTTCCACCTCATTGCAATATACTTTAATATCTACAAATCTATAAAATTATCTTTATAAAAACAGAAAAAGAAAGACTTATCTGCCCGGAATAAAAAGAGACAAAATTTAAAAACAAAAGTCTAAACGATAAGATAATTACGGCCAGCCCGATACATTCTTCTTATTTTTTAAGTTCTATCTTTTCCGTTTCCTTTTGTGTAACTTGATGTACGGCCACCGTTCCCGCTATAACGGAAAGAATGGAAACAAAACTGCAGGCGATAATACTAAACCAGGGAACCATTAAAGAAAAAGCAAAAATCACTCCTACCCCTGTTACTATCCCCACATTTTTATTCACATAGCGAACACTTTGTTTTACATTAAAACGCTTCCGTTCGATGGCATAATCCACAAAAGAAAAACCATAAAAATAAGCAGACACCAAAAATAAAGCCACAGGCGACAGCAAACCAATTAGGGGAATAAAAGAACAAAAAAATAAAAATACGGTAAACAACAATTGAAAAATCATATTCCGAAACGCAATCAATATACCCCTAAAAATTTCCCAAATTAATTGGCGTAAACTAAAAGGATATTCTTTCCCGGAAAGATAGACTTCCGTACGTTCGGAAAGCCAGGAATACACCGGAGACATAATAATCAACACAATATATCCCCCAAAAGTAATAAACAGAAAAAAATAAGTTATTTTCAGAACGATCCTCACCAAAAAACCCAGCGTACTATTCAACCATTGTAACCAAGATATCCCTTCCACCCACTCAGCGATCTTTGCCTGAACGATTTCTGCCAGCCCGTCTCCGGCAAAAGACACAAGCCAACTGCCTCCCCAAAATAATAATACCAATGCCAAAGCCGGAAAGAAAAGAAATCCAAAAAATTTCCGGGTAAAGAGAATTTGGAAAGCTTTGCCATAAACTCCGATTCCTGCAAAAAATCCCTCGAAGATACTCATTTTACAAATTTCAAATGTTTAAAAATACAAATATTCCTAGGATCAACAGTCCTTCAAACCGAAACTATTCTTTGCCGGACCTAAATTTTATTCTTTATGTCTTTGTCGGCAAACATTCGTTAACCCCTCATAAGAGTGTCAAAGATAAAATATTTTCCTTTTAACACAATTTTCAAATTTCAATTTTCAAATTTCAATTTCTTAATCCTATTTTTTGTACTTTTGTAAACCAGTAAAAAAGGGTGTATTTTTATTCTCTCGGTTATATAAATTAAAACAAGATAGTATGCAAGCATTAACTGCAATCTCACCTATAGACGGTCGTTATCGGGACAAAGTCGAAAGTCTTGCCCATTATTTTTCTGAAAGTGCGTTAATCCGTTACCGGGTAATGGTAGAAATTGAGTATTTTATTGCTCTTTGCGAACTTCCTTTACCGCAATTAAAAGATTTTACGCCTTCTCTTTATGCTTCATTGCGGGAAATATATTTAGATTTTACCTTGGAAGATGCTCAAAAAATAAAAGATATTGAGAAAATAACCAATCACGATGTCAAAGCTGTAGAGTATTTTATCAAAGAAAAATTCGATACCTTAAACTTACACCCCTATAAAGAATTCATTCATTTCGGATTAACTTCCCAAGATATCAACAACACGGCTGTTCCCTGCTCTTTCCGGGATGCCGTGCATCATGTATATTACCCGGTTATCGATGAATTAATTGCCAAGCTGGAAGAATTGGCAGAAGAATGGAAAGATGTTCCGATGTTAGCGAAAACTCACGGACAGCCGGCTTCTCCTACCCGTTTGGGAAAAGAATTAAAAGTCTTCACCTATCGTTTAAGCCGGCAGCTGGAATTATTGAAAAAAGTAGCAATTTCTGGAAAATTCGGAGGAGCCACAGGTAATTTCAATGCTCATCACATTGCCTTTCCCGAATACGATTGGGCTGAATTCGGCAACAGCTTTCTCACTCAAAAGCTGAAAATAGAACGGGAAACATATACAACCCAAATCTCCAATTACGATAACTTTGCAGCCTTATTCGACAATTTACGCCGCATAAATACAATTGTCATCGATTTAGACCGGGATTTCTGGACCTATATTTCTATGACTTATTTCAAACAAAAAATTAAAGCAGGCGAAGTAGGCTCTTCTGCCATGCCACATAAAGTAAATCCCATCGATTTTGAAAATTCAGAAGGAAATCTGGGCCTAGCGAATGCTCTTTTCGAACATCTGAGCAATAAGCTTCCCATTTCCCGTCTGCAAAGAGATCTGACAGACTCTACCGTATTGCGTAATATCGGAGTCCCGCTAGCTCACACCATCATCGCTTTTAAATCTACATTAAAAGGATTAAATAAACTGATTATCAACAAAGAAGCAATCGAAAACGACTTAGAGAAAAATTGGGCTGTCGTAGCGGAAGCCATACAAACTATTCTACGTAGAGAAGGTTATCCCAATCCTTATGAAGCGTTAAAAGCACTGACCAGAACAAACAATAAAATTACGCAGGAATCCATAGCAGAATTCATTGACACTTTAGAAGTTTCTGAGGAGTTAAAACATACATTAAAACAAATTACCCCGTCGAATTATACGGGTATTTAATAATAATTGTCCTTTCCGGCAGGATGTTTCACAAACATTCACCCGAAAGGGCAATTTTGACAGACTATTTATGCACGATTTACTGATCATTTTAAAACGATTTATCCCTCCTTATAAGTTTCGGGTAACTAAAAGTATCCTTTATAATTTTCTACATGCTATTTTTGGAAGTATCTCCATAGCTATGTTAATTCCCGTATTGGGTATTATTTTCGATAACCAAAGGGAAGTGACGACTTCCGTTCCTTTTGCTTTTGATACCAAAACACTCAGTCATCTGTTTAATTACTATATCACAGAGATCAAAGTAAATTACGGACAATCCGCGACCCTGGTTTTCGTAGGCTTAATTGCCGTCATAGCCACGGCTTTTAAAACGGGATTTGCTTATTTGGCTGCTTATGAACTGATATACATCCGAAACGGAGTAGTAAGGGATATCCGCCGCAAAATTTATGCGAAAATTCTCTCTCTTCCATTACCTTTTTTCTCAGAAGAACGAAAAGGAGATATCATTTCCCGTATGACAGGAGATGTACAGGAAGTAGAAGCCTCCGTCATGAGTTCTTTGGATATGTTTTTCCAAAGTCCAATACTCATTATCGTATACCTGGCTACGATGTTGATCATGAGTTGGCAGCTTACCCTATTTGTGTTTATCCTGCTTCCGCTCATGGGAGCTTTAATCGGCAAAGTCGGCAAAAACTTGAAGCGGCATTCCTGGGAAGGACAAACCAAAATGGGAGAAATATTGTCCCTGATGGAAGAGACATTATCGGGATTGAGAATTATCAAAGCTTTCAACGCAGAGAAAAAAATGACGCAAAAATTCTCGGAAGAAAATGAAGAATACCGGCGTATTCAGAATCGGCTGATGCGTCGTCGTTCCCTGGCTCACCCGATGAGTGAATTTTTAGGAACCATCGTCATTGTCATTATCCTCTGGTTTGGAGGTACGCTGGTACTCAAACACCAAGGCTCCCTATCTGCGGAACAATTCATTGCCTATATCGCTCTGTTTTATTGTATCATCAATCCGGCTAAAAATTTAACCAATGCGTATTACAGTATCCAAAAGGGATTGGCAGCCATGGACCGAATCGATGTAATCTTATCGGCAGAATCTTCTATTCAGGAAATTGTCCAACCGGTAAAAATCAAAGAATTCAAGCATCAGGTAGAATATAAACACGTTCATTTCTCTTATAATGAAAGCAAGCAAGTGCTGAAAGATATTAACCTGACGATTCCCAAAGGCAAGACCATTGCTTTAGTCGGCCAATCCGGCTCCGGGAAAAGTACATTTGTCGACTTACTCCCTCGTTTTTACGATGTCAATGAAGGGAGTATCTGCATAGATGGGACCAATATACGGGATATTTCCCTATACGATCTCCGGGGATTAATGGGAAATGTCAACCAAGATCCGATTTTATTTAACGATACGATATACAACAATATTGCCTTCGGAGTGGAAACTGCAACCCCGGAGGAAATTGAGAACGCAGCGAAGATCGCCAATGCCCACGATTTTATCATGCAAACAGAACACGGTTATCAAACGGTGATCGGAGACCGGGGAGGCAAACTCAGCGGAGGTCAGCGTCAACGGCTTAGTATTGCACGAGCTGTTTTGAAGAATCCTCCTATCCTGATTCTGGACGAAGCCACTTCTGCTTTGGATACAGAATCAGAAAAACTGGTACAACAAGCTTTAGACAATTTGATGAGAAACCGAACTTCTATTGTCATTGCTCACCGGCTTTCCACCATCCGGAATGCCGATCTGATTTGTGTGTTTCATGAAGGCGAGATTGTCGAAAGAGGGACCCATGAAGAATTACTCAAACAGAATGGAATTTACACCAAACTGTACAATATGCAAAACTTTTAACCCGCACCCAGAAAATCTCCCAAGGAATATACACAAACTTATGGAAGAAGAAAAACTTCTCGGTAAATCTATAGCATATCCTAAGACCTATTGTCCGGATATATTGGTTGCTGTCCCCCGGCACTTAAACCGGGAAATCTATCAAATAGACCCGGCGACTTCCTTTTTTTATGGTTATGACAGCTGGCATTGTTACGAAGCCAGCTTCCTCACTTCCAACGGATTACCAGTAAGCGGTATATTAAAACTGGTATACCCTGCCGAGAGTGAATATCTTGTCGAAAGTAAGTCTTTAAAACTATACTTAGGTTCTTTTCAGATGTATCGTTTAGAGGATACAGTAGAAGAAAGCATTTCCCTCTTTTGCCGTAAGGTTGCAGAGGATCTGAGAAAATGCTTACATACGTCAGTCGGTATACATTTTTATTCCAATAGCCCGGCAAATCTTCCCTTTGATTTTTCAGACTATGAAATCCTGGAAAATTTACCCGGTATATCCCAATGTATTTTCGCAGATTACCAAGAAAATCCAGTCCTTTTAAAAGAAAACTGCAGTCTTTCTCCGGGAGAAATAAAAGTTGGAAGTCATTTGCTGAAAAGCAATTGCAAGATCACTCGCCAACCGGATTGGGGAAGCATTTATATCCGTATGAAAGCCTCTTCTTTACCGGACCGGTTTTCTCTTTTAAAATACATTGTTTCTCTACGGGACGAAAATCATTTTCATGAAGAAGTCTGTGAAATGGTTTTCAAGCGTCTCACAGATTTCTTTCACCCTGAGATTTTATCTGTCGGTTGTTTGTATACCCGCCGCGGAGGCATAGACATCTGTCCGGTCCGGGCAAACCGGCCGGAATATCTTCCTCTTTATTTACCCTGTCCGGACATTCTTACCCAAAAAGAATTCAGACAATAAATTCTCCTCTTTCTCTTTATTTCCGAATTATCGGGAATTCTGTAATCCGCAAAGTAGTACATCCGTAAGGAATTAAGGTAATTTCCGTATCCGGTAATGCATCCGGATATACCGAATACATACGACTATAAGGCTGAGGTCCTGCCGTCTCATTATACAACTGCCACTGAGGAATTTTCCGCGCTTTTACCTTTATTTCTATAGCTGCATTTTCCAATTTCCAGGGAAATACCAGTTTTTGCTTTTCCGGGTCGATCTCCACTCGAAATACCTTTTCCGTTTCTGCAGGATTAAAATCGATCAAACCGTAATTCCAATCAGTTGTAGGATACACTTCATAATAAAATTTCCCGAATTTTTCCTGATGTTCCTCCACCTTCTTCTTCTCCCATTTCTCTCCTATCTTCAAGGCATACACCAGAGGTCCTCTTTCTACGGCAATTGAATTCTCATACCAGGTATCGGTTGTCACCTGCATAGGTAAAACCAGGGTGAGCTGGTCTTCTTCTTTCCAATGCCGGGTGATTACTTCAATCCGGTTTCCGCCGGCCGTTTTCAGCAACTTTCCGTTTATCTCAATGCGGGCTTCCCGGCACCAAGCCGGAATACGTAAATGCAAAGGAAAAGTCACTCCTTTTTTCTTATTTTCCAACAGATGGAAGCTAAAATTGATCCGGTCGTCCATCGGGTAAAAAGTTTCTTCCCGAATCTCCACCGTTTGTCCGTCGGCAACCTTGGCCCTCACGACGGAGGGGGAATAGACCAGAGCCGCCATCCCTTTGTCGGCGGTTGCATACCATAAATTCTGTGTAAACTTAGGCCATCCCTGATGCATATTGGAAGAACAACAAGGATAACCGCTCAACAACCCGTAAACCAGATCCGTCTCCCCGTGATCGATGTCAAAATTACGTTTATGGCGGGTAATCATGACCTGATTAGGCTGTTGAAAATACTGACGGGCCATAAAATCGTCCGTAATCTGGGTAGGTAAAGCATTAAAAGCGATCTTTTCCAGATGATCGGCAAACTGTACATCAGCAGTAATTTCCAGCATTTTCTCTAAAGAATACATGAGCTCGACAGCGGAACACAGTTCAGATCCCTGAGTAGGGTTATTCCCGTGTAAAGCTTCATCTCCTCCATACATTCCCTGAGGTTGTCCGTGAAATTGCCGGATATCTTTAAAAGCCTTTTTTACAGCCTGAAGATACCGCTCATCTGTTTCCTGCTGATAATAAATAACCGGTTCTTTTATCCCTTGCGCCAAATTTACGCAATGTATTGTATTGATGCGTGTCAGATCGTCCCGGTACAGGAACATATCGAGATAATCGTATCCCTGTCGATGAAGCAACTTACCCAAATCCAGCAAAAACGCATCCCCGGTAATGTTGTATAACCAATATACGGCCTGTAAGTTATCGCAAGCCCGGTACTCTGCCCAAAAAGTCCAGTTGCCCAAAGGAACAGTCGGTAAAGTATTCCATTGATAACGGAAATACTGTGTCATAAACGCGATAACCCGTTCATCTCCCGTTGCAGAATAATACTGTTGCAGAATTTTCAGCACCACCATACGGGGCCACCAATCTTTCGAATTTGTCCGTTGTAGTCCGGGTTCCGGGCCGTAATCCCGGTCGGGACCGAAAAAACCGTTTTTCTGCTGGCTCGCCAACGTCCACTCAATCCAAGGCTGTACTTTTGCCTTCAATTCATCATCCTCCAGTAAATAAGCTAAAGGAAGTAATCCGTCGACCCAATACGGTCCCCTTTCCCACTGATCGCCGTCTCCCCCCAGCCAACCATTTCGTTTTCCCATCACTTCGGGATAGAGTACGTCCATCTGGGAAGTGGCTCCTTTTCGCTGTCGTTCGAGCATTTCCTGCAACCATCCCCGGGCTTTTATACTTCCCAGAGGCAACTCCATATATTCCTTTTGAAACAAAGGCGGGCGATTATTCCGGTAATTTTCTGTATTTTCGTTTTCTTTCCCTAGCATTGATATCGACAACCCGCACATACACAACAAACTTAAAAATTTTAGACACATCATTCCGATTGTTTTTCTGTTTTATTATAAAAGAAATTTTATTCTCACTTTTCTACTTTAGTCCCGGTAATCTACCCATACTTTCATTTTTCCGGCATCCCGGTTATCCCAGGCGTAATAAGGAATAAATTTTATTCGCTCCTTTCCTTCTAAAGCCGTAATAGTAACCACACCGCCTAACAGTTCTTTTTCAAAAGCAGTTGTATAAGTAGTTGCTGAACTCAATCCCAGTTGATCAAAACCGGGATTATCCGTTTCTTCCATACAATACACCAAAGGCCCCCTTTGCAAAGCCCGCTTCCCGGCATTTGCTTTCACCCGGGAATCTGCAGCCACAACCTTTACAGTCATATTCATGTTCAATTCCATCACATCCCCCGCTGCCCAGAGCCGATCTATCACCACATATCCTTTTTCCTTTTTTCCTTCCTCTATTTGTCCGTTTACTTTTACCACATACTTTTCACACCAAGCGGGTATACGCAATTTCATTTTGAAATCTTTAGATTCCCGGGGATTTACATAAAATGTAACATTCCCATCCCACGGATAAAGAGTTTCCTGTTTTAAAGCCACTGTGACACCGGAAGTTTCCACTTCCGTTTCGCTACCGATATACAAATTAACCCATACCGTATTTTCCGAAAGAGCATAAATATAATTTCCGACAGAAGGCAAAAAACGGGAAATCTGACTGGGACAACAAGCCGTCCCATACCAGGCTTTCCGATGATGTTTACCGGATGAAGCCAAAGGATTCACGTAAAAAAAACGATCTCCGGATAAAGAAATTCCAGCCAATGCTCCGTTATACATAGCTCTTTCCAACACATCTTCGTAGCGGGATTCCCCTTTCAACATATTCATCCGCTGATTCCAAAACACCATTCCGACAGAAGCACAAGTCTCACAATACGCCTCTTCATTCGGCAAATCATAATCCTCCGAAAAGCCCTCATTATGCCGGGAAGAACCAATACCGCCGGTAAGATACATTTTCTTTTCCACTACATCTTCCCAAAGCCGGTCCAAAGCTATTCTATAACCGCTATCCTGGGTAATAGCAGCGACATCTGCCATACCTGTAAACATATACATGGCCCGAACAGCATGCCCGCTGATCTTTGATAACTCCCTCACCGGTTTCAAATCCTGATAATAATCCTTTGCTTTCCAATCTCCTTTATGGTGCCCTCTCTGATCTAACAACCATTGAGCCAATTTCAAATAAGCAGAATTCTGAGTCGTGCGATACAATTTTACTAAAGCCAATTCTATCTCCTGATGCCCGGGTACCCATTCCTTCTTTCCTTCTCCAAAAGTACGGTTAATATGATCGGCATACCTTATTGCCACATCCAATAAAGCACGTTTTCCCGTAGCTCTGTAATAAGCAATCGCAGCTTCAATCAAATGTCCGCAACAATACATTTCATGCTTATCCATATTCGTCCAACGATCCGCCAGATTCCCTAATATGAAATAAGTCATCAGATAACCATCTTCCAACTGAGCTCCCTCGATTTTAGCAATCATTTCATCCAGTTTCTTTTCCAAAACCGGATTCGGATTATTCATCAGAGAATAAGAAGCCCCTTCTATCATTTTATATACATCAGAATCATCGTAAACAAAACCCCTGAATTCTCCCTTTTCCATACCCGCTGCTACGGCAAAATTCTTCATTCGGTTCGTTTCCTGTTCACATTGATTAATGCAGGCAGATAAAGTTACCTCTGCATGAGTCTTTAAACGAGGCTGCCAAAAAGAATCTGTAATCCTAACCTTTGAAAAATCCACCGGCTCATTTTTTTGAAAAATCATCTCCTCTTTTTCCCCCGTACAACTAATCAGTCCTACAAAAAAAAGTAATAGAATCTTATTTTTAAACACTTCGTTCATACGCTATCCTGTTCTATTTTACAAAATATTTATTATTCTCCTTTACTCAGGTTACACACGCTACAGAAACCAATGTATACAAATATATTTAATATTTTACAATTCAAAACATTTTTTATCCCTTAATTTGAACTAAAAACAGATACCCATCTTTCAACTATTCCGATTTAAACATTGTCAAACGACTCCATTCAAACACATTGCATATCAGAAATTTAATTGTTCTACCAGATAATAGATTAAACCTATTCTCAGCCGAATGCAATGCATTGATCTATTCTTTCGCAGGTTTCTAGGTAGGTCTCAACAGGAATAGGGGGGCATTAAGACAATTGAAGAGCTCCCTTACTTGAAGTGCATGCGGCAGTCCCCGTATGAAACGGGGACTGTACTCCAGGGTTACTTTGTGCGTTCCGGCGAGAATAGCCGTACAAGCGCAGGCTTTTTTCCAGTAACGACAGGAACGGTCCGAAGGTGTATCCGGACAAGGGACCGGTAAATTACATACCCGGTCGCCGTTCGTATAGTTTTTCGTCTTGTATTTGTGTTTAAGAAGCAGTTTCATTCTTTGACGCCATCATGTCACACCAAAGAACAGGGGCTAAGTCCGGTTTACAGTTTATATAACCGTACAAAAAATATCCCCTGAATAGTGCCGGCATATAACCATACGACTATTGATTTCTTTTGAACCGCATCATTCGTCGTTTTTCTTTTTCTGTCAATGCTTTCTGCACTGCAATATACTTTCTTCTGAATTGAGCGAAGGTATCCCGGGAGACTTCGAAATGTTTACAGACATCCGTTATCGACTTGTCATCTTTCAACATACTGATAACAATACTTTTATTGTTGACAAGTATATTCATTTTGGTATAAGAGCCTTTTTTACGTCCGAGCACCATTCCCTCGGCTTTGCGCAAGGCTAAGGCTTCTTTCGTGCGCATGGAAATCAGGTTGCGTTCGATTTCCGCCACCAAACCGAAAGCGAAGCAAAGTACCTTACTGTTAATAGAGTTATCAAAAGAATACTTTTCCTTAGTGGTGTAGAGATTGATCTCCTTGGCAAGGCACTTACCCATGATAGCCATCACATCGGTAAGCGTACGGCTCAGCCGAGAGATTTCCGTCACGATAAGCGTATCTCCGCTCTTCATACGACGGAGCAGGTAGGTGAGTTTCCGATCCCGTCCGTTTTTCTTTCCGCTGACAACCTCTGTTACCCAACTGTCTATGGCAAATTGTTTACTCTCTGCGAAACGCAGAATTTCGTCTTGTTGGTTAGCGAGATTTTGTTTACTCGTACTAACTCTCAAATAACCTATAATCATTTTCTTGAATATTAAATGAAAGCAACGTTGCCTTCACTTACTAAAAGATACAGGCTACATGAATTAAACGGTATATAATTATTAAAATTTTCTTAATTAACTGGTTTCTGTCACTCGGACAATATACTAAAATGTGAATTACACTCTCGGATAAAACCGCCACACGAGACCTCGCAACGAAGGCATATCACGCGGCAGGAACGATGTGTCGAAACGTACAGGAAAAGGGCTTGACTGTATTTCTTTTCAGTTTTCGGGCATAACCCTCTCTTTCAACTATATTTTTTCACATCAGACGGCGGGACGGGCATTTTTGGGGGTTCAACAACCCGAATTCGGCGAACTTTACCGGTTCGCGTTCCTCTAGCATACGGAATCATGTTTTTTATAAGTTCCCGATTTTCGCAACGCATCAGCCAACACTCCGTCTTCGTATCGCTTTCCGTTTATATACAGAAGTCCTTCCATTGCTCCGCTAATCGAGCCGCCTTCGCCCAATCTCACGTTGTATCCCTGCCCCACGAATACGAAGTCATCGGGAATGATCAGTTCAGTGGTTACCATGCTCCAGTCGATGTTCGTGAAGAGGCGGATGACCTTTTTCCCGTTCTCCTCCTTATAAAAACGTTCCGGAATGACCTTCCCCGATTGCAGGACAGCGAACAACTCTTGTGCATCCTCGGCCGTATAGATACCCGGCAGAGGGTAATGGGGTACCTCCTGTTCTGCTGCAATACTCCACTCGGCTATGGCAGAGCCGTCTCCGCCACCTCCTGCCGGACCGTCCTGCAACGTGACAATTACCCTCAGACAATCGCCAGGCCACAAACGTATGTAATCGTTCGTTCCTAACGTTTTCACGTTGAGATTCCCGGTATAAGTTCTATCCTTATATTGGATAATAAAAAATCCGGATTGATTTTCGGGCTTATTGTCCTTGCCGTCCCAGAACATGAACGTCGGCAAATAGATCGCTTGCGTTTTACTATTATGTTCATCTTCAGTCAAATGAGTCGGTTTTGGATACAAAGCCTTTTTCCAGGTCATTTTAATGCCTTTCTCATCACTATCAGTCAGACACAAGTAGTTACGGCCATTCATTCCCAGTGGTTGAGGATCCATGGTCACTTGGTTAACTCGATACATACGATCCAGATCAAACGTGGCCTTAGTCGGCAGGTTGGGAAATATGATTCTGCACTCTTCTACATTCTCGTTTTCCACGTCAGATGCATTTTTATACTTTATAGTCTTGAAGATAATCTTGCCTATCTGCCTCGCCATCGACATTGTCACCGTCTGGCCATTGGACAGTTTTTGCGGGCCGACAGTGACTCCCACAAAATACTCCAACCCGGTATCATAGCCCCCGAATGTTACCTCACCCTGTCCTCCACTCTCATATGGCATTTCATCGGTAAAAGTCACGCCTCCAGACCGTTCAATATCATTCCCATTGACCGGCACGGATATCGCCTCAAAAAAATATTCGGTTTCACTGTCCAACCAATATAAATGTTCTTTATCTTCCAAAGTCAATGAACCACTTTGGCCCTCCGTAACCCTGTAATGTCCCCACATATGCGTATTCTGGTCCTCCTTAGGGGTCTGCCGTATATAAATCGTACCGTACTGGGGACCGGTACCGTCTTTCCCAATGAGATCCGCACGTGTTTGAACGAAGGAATCTTCAGCAACGGAAAAACGAACCGCAACAGGATTCTCCCGGTAGGGAATCTCCTCCTTCCCGCTGTCGCATCCACCGAAAAGGAGTACCGGCAGGCAAAAGCACCATACTGTTTTATTCAAGTATTTCATAGACTTTTCTGTTTATCGTTATCGATCCGAACCGACGAACTTACCCATACCAACAGCAGTATTACCTTCCGCCTGCAATTCGGTTGTCGATCCGCCGCCACCGCAGAATGTTCCGGCGGTATAACCTGTTAGGATATAATCATTGGCATTGAAAAAGATACAGCCCTCATTTTTACGGATATTGGCGGCATTCGTCATGGAGCCAATCACCCCGCCCACAGTATAATGAGAGTATTCATTCAACCCCTCCTGTTTTCCGACAGACACCTTACTCAAAACGATTCCACCCGTTACCGAAGCATTCTGTACATGGCCTACAATGCCTCCGGTAGAGGAATGAGTCGTCGTTGTTCCCGACTCCGATGTCGATTCGCCCCCGGGTACGATATTGCCTCCTTTTACACTTCCGGTTACGGTTACATCTACGATGGCAGCAGAGCCTGATCCACCACTCGTTGTCCTCACCGCTCCCGCGATTCCTCCGGCATAGTTCCATGTTCCCGAGGATTCGCCAGCATCGACAATGGTGTTCACATTGCAATGATCCATGATCGCCTCGTTGAAAGCACCTGCCAACCCGCCTGTGTAGCGTGAAGAATACCCCCGGCACTTGTTCGTTACGTGGATCGTGGAGTGGCTGCCCAAGTTGTCGATATGTTCCATCGAACCACTGCATTGTCCTACTACTCCTCCGGCGAAAACGATATAATCCCCCGTGTATTCGGAATCCACGATAACGGAAACGTCGCCCGCCAGCGTGATTTCGGACAAACTGCCAGATTTTACCCAACCAACCAAAGCTCCAATGTTATAGGTTTTGCCCTGTGTAGTCAGGACATTCGGAATAGTAAATTCCACGGACATACCCTCCAAACGTATATTACTGATTGTCCCTTTATCAGAGATCCGCGCCAGCATACCCCATTCGGTATTGTTTTCCCAAACCTCTATTTTCTTCCGGTTTGCGTATATATTAAGTTGTGTTACCGTACCGTACAAGGTGTTGAACATCGGATACGCTACGTTTAAGATGCTGTGTCCCCCGCCGTCGAAAGTAACCATGTTAGGCAGATCTACCGCTGTAAAATCCGCTCCCTCAAAATCGACATCCTGCATAAGGAGCATCTCATTTCGCCAATCGTCTTTTTTCAAAACAACAACCGAGTCCCCATCTTTTAATTTACAGATATAATCCTTTTTGCAGTCGCGTATGGCTCTCAGGAAGGCATTTATATCGAAATCGTCGTATTGTGGCACTTCCGGTAAATCGGGCTCGTCAATCCATGCATCATCATCGGGAGTGATATTCCCCTGCAGGTTTGCCAGGGAGATGGAGTACGCTTTGTTCGCTTCCAGCTCTCTCAAGGCATCCACATTGGAGATCGTGATGTAGGCATAGTTGTTGCGTCGGGTCAGCGAGAACCTGCTGTAATCGCCCGGCGCTAAGTGAAACGTCACAGCTCTCTTGCCGTCTCCTTTCACGAATACCTGTGAGGAAACTTTGCCGCTCTGTTCCGTCACGAAATCAAATTGCAGCGTCTTGTCATCGTTGAGCGTCAATTGGCAAGCATTTTTCACGAATCGAGGGTTTTCCACTCCAGGTGAATACCTGAATCTAAGCCAGTATTCCTCCTCATCGCCCACATCCTCGACGGTAAGCCGGGTACAAAGATGTTCGAACCGGAGATGCACCGCCTGTCCATACCCCTCGACCTTGGCTTCAGCTTTCAATGGATCGGGGTTCATACTTTGTCCCTGAAACTCGAAACGATCCAGTACCACAGGCTCTACGGGACGTCCGGGCGTAGTAATCGGACCGTTCCAGTTCTCCAGGTAGTAGGCCGTGAACTCAGCACCGGTAGCATTCCAGGGCCAGCCCATGTCGAAGATCGTTTCATTGTTCCACTCCCCGTGCTCGTCCAACGTCAGGGTGGCATATTTGATAACGATATTCCCATCATCAAGTGTAAACTTGGCAGAGACATGTATCACGTCGCCCGCACTAAATTCTTCTTTGTCCACGATGGCACGTGTTAACACATCACCCTGCGGACGTTCGGCCGTAAACCGTACCGGCATCTCTTCCCGTGCGTTCCGTCCCGGCAATTCGTCGAGCTCTTTGCGGCAGCCACACAATACCAACAACAATATGCTGTATATTATTCCTATTCTTCTGTTCATACTATTATTCTCCTTTCTGGTTGAAATCCGATTCTAATTCTATGAACTTCACGCTATTGATTATCGTGCCAAAAGTACCTCCGGACCACTTGCCTACAACTCCCAAATACTCCGGCACCAATCCGGCAGGGACTGCTGCTTGTACCACGCCGTGAAACTTACAATCATCTACCGCACCATCAGTTATCTCACCAACCAATACGCCCACGGTTTCCCGGCATAGCATCGCCGCTTCCCGGACCGTACAGTTCGTAATCTGCCCGCCGCTGATGACGGCAGCAATGCATCCAGAAGGTTTCACTCCTTGGTAACGAACCGTCGGGAAGTACAGCCGCAGATTCCACAATCTGCCACCTGTGATTTCGCCGATCAACCCCATGCCTACTATCGGTTCCTCGCCCTTCAGATCGAGCATGATGTTCTTGATTTGATGCCGGCCGCCATCAATAGTTACGCCGTCTACCAACTTGGTAATCAACGTCCCGGTCGTGCTCTCGATCCTCGAGCAGTCTATGCTGTCGCGTATATAAAAAATCCACCCCTCGCCGGCATCGTATGTCCCGTATTTTTCCAACTCGGTGAAGTCGGCTCCTGTTATCGTGTGAAGAACATCGACATTCTTATTGTACAACCCGAGCCACTTCTCGAACTCTTCGGACGAATAGATACCTGGCAACTTGTCTACCTTTATCTCAATAGGATCCCCCCACGGAATGATTTCATGCGGGTATAACGTCGGCACCAATCCATCACTCATCCGGATGGTCGCCGGATAGATCCATCCCGATTCCAACTCGGGCAGCGTCGTGGCTTTTACTTTCTGTAGATTACCGTTTTTGTCCATTACCTGAATGTAGTCAATCTCCGTACCGTATGGCAAAATCACGGAGTAAGCGATTCTGGATTCCGTTGTCCCCGGCAAAATATACTCTCCCCTCTTGAAAGCCTTGAATGAAGAATACCCTATATCCAACGAATAATCCAAAGGTATCCTATCTACGGTGAATGTAAATCGGTCCGGAGGAACTGACTCCCTCCATTCCCGGGTCACGTGAGCGCCGATGATGTGCTCCGTGAGGTATACGGTCAACGACTCTTCATTCTGCTCCGGGCTGAATCCATCTCCCAGAAATAGCAACACCATCGAAAACTGATGTCCGAACATATAGTTCACGTTGGAATACTGTCGCTTAGTAGCCGTGAGCAGATCCTTTACCTGATTATTGCTGTCAAAGATGTGAATATAATGGTCGTGTTTTCCCAAGGGCTCGTAATTCGCACCGTTCTGCTTCACATAACCGTCCTCCGGCATCTCTTCGTCGGAATAGGGATAGTAGGCAAACGTAAGGCCCAGGGTATTCATGACCACATTTTCAATCTCTGTAGATATGAATTTTTTCGTCCCCGCAATGTCGGAATAGGTCAAACGAACATTCCGCATATACTCAACAGGGTCCCCTGCAGCGAAATGGTCATTCCTTGACATATTGCATCCATTTTCATGAAACGAATAGAAACCGATTTCGTCACCTACTTCAAAGGAACGACAGGAGCCAAGAACATCGGTTAGGGCCCGGGTAGACAGATTCGTTCCCACAATCTCCCCCTCAATTGCCAGGTAATTGTTGTCTGTTCGCAGCGCATCGTCCCGGCCATATTCTTTGTTACAACCCGTGAGAAGTCTGAGAAGCAATAGGCCCATAATGCAAATATCTATGATTTTTATCTTCATCTTGCGTGTGTTTTAGGGTATTACTTTTTTACAAGATAGGATTTGTAATTCCCGGAATTTATTACTTTGTCTCCGACCGTTATCTTGCGTAAACCAAAATCGATCTCGAAATTCCCGTTATCAAACTGCGGAAGTTCGAAATCTCCGGATACCGTTATATCGTTCCAAAGTTTGAATCCCCACATTTCTTTACCTGCATTCCACTGCCCGTATTTCATCAGTCGGTAATTCTTCTCCGAATAGTCTTCGTTGAACACCTTCGCCAAGGCCGTAAAATCGTCCCATGTGTTTATCCCGCTTTCGGACATCGTAAATTCATCGTTGTACTTGAAAACCCAAGCCCCAACCGTAATATCTTGGAATAATATTTCTCTTTCGCCTAAATTATCGACCAACTTTACATCAAATATGAAATGGTATCCAGACTTAAAAAATAACTTAGTCGTCATCAACACCGATTCCCCCGTCTTGTTATCAGTCATCCAATATTGGATCGTCTGCGGTAAAGTTCCCGAATATTTAGAGCCGTCGTTTAATTCAATCGTCAGTTTCGGGAGATTTCCTGCCGTCGAGTATTCATATGTACGGGGCGGCATCACCAACGTATGGGTTGAATAATAAGTCACAGGGGCTTCATTCTCTATCTTTTTCAACGACTCTTTGTTTGAAAACAGAACAGCCTTTTCAAAAGGATTCACTCCTTGGGCCTGATCTATAGTACCATTGCTACGACAGAATGCCGGTAATCTGTCCGGCCTCGGATGATTCATAGCCCATCTAAACACCGATTTTCTGATTTTATCCAACGAAACCGTTATTCCGTCACCCTCTAAGGCCTCTCGAATATTCTCGTTTTCGCTGTAAAACCGAAATGTCACCTGACTCATCTTGTGTTCCAATACGAAATGTAACGATTTGCCGGATTCCGCTTTGCCGATCTTTCCCCACACGATGTCTATCCCGTTTTCCGCCTCCTTGCTGCCCGCCTCGGCCACCATCACCTTTTCACCATGAATATCATCACCAGGGCCGAACTCTATCTGTATGAAATTATCGTAGTACTTTTTTAATACGTCGTCGCTCTCCGGGTCCCGAACTTGCACAGGGTAATCCAACAAATTGTCCAGATACACATCGCATCCCCCCGGCTTTTCGGTATATACATCCTTCCATTTCAACGGATCCCCTTCTTCCGACCCGGCATATACATATCCGTATCCATCCGCGTCGAATTTGCATAATGCGCTTTTCATCTCCCCGAAGGGCGTGGAGGGGTAAGTGAACAACATCTTCCGGTTCTTTACCTGCGTGTTTTCCATATCGTTCGCCCGAGTGGCATTTCCCATCACTTCTTCGAAAGCTCTGATGACGACCGACATATCCCCGTTTCCGTTCGTACCGGAGGTTTCTGTCTCATGCACGATACAGCCCCCCGCCAGCACGAGGGCTGCGAGCGGTAGGAAACCCAACAAAATGGAATATATTTTTACTTTCATATTTATACTGATATCAATCATTTTTCCGGTCCTATCTCCATATCGTTTCTGGCTTTTCCCCACGGCCTGATCTCCGCCGTAAGCACCACTACGTCCTGAAGGTCTGTGTTAATTTCCAACGACAAGTGGAGCACGTGCGACGAAATCAACGATAAGGTCGATTTCTCCGGCACATACTTGAAAAGCTTGGGCTCACCACCGTCATGTTTCTTTACCTTGAAATACAAGAACTCGTTGCCTTGGTTCAGGAATTTCTGCGCAGGAACAATTCCCTGGAACACATATTCCTGGAATCGAATCGACTTTCCGTCAACGTCTTCTATCATTTCTCTGGTGGATATTTGCCGCATATGAACATCCTTCCTCAGACCTGGTGTATCAGAAGGAAGAGCTTCGTCCGCGGCAGGAGCGCCCACTGTGCGGAGCCCATCATTGTCGATCACTTGCGAATAATTCACCTCATAACCAGTCAGCATCGCCCTCATATAGACATCCTCTATGGCATTTTTCGGGAAAGGACCTTCTGTCGGCAAGTCACTGACCGGAAGTTTCACCTTGACCTGCACCATGGCGAACGCGTGATGAAAAGTGAGTTGTACGGCTTTTCCCCGCAAATCCAGACTTTGCCGGTGGTGCGCAATCAATATATCGGCCTTTTCGAGCATATCTAGCTCGTTTTGATTGGCCGGCACCTCCTTCAAGTATTCTTTTCCGGGGAAATACATCGCCTCGAATACATAGTAAATAGAGGTAGGAACCAAAGTGCGCCAATCGAAACCCTTTCCCTCTTCCGCTTGGAATTTATAAGGCCAATTATCCGTACCTCCCTCTGTATTGCTATAAGTATAGATATAGGTTCCTGGAGCACCGTCCCCAAAATTCGGGGTAGAATAACTGATGGGGCAGTAGATGCGAATCTCGTCTCCCTTCTCGAAATAATTGGACTCGAACTCTGCGTTTTCCCCTATGCCCACAGTAGTGCGGAACTGTATCGGCAATGGCTCTCCGTCCTGTAACGACAGCGGGTCCCGCCTGTCGTCCAAAGAGCAGGCCCCGAACAGCAGGAACAGTAGCGGTATGATGTATTTCAGCTTATCCATCGTAATCCTTGTTTATTCGTTGTTACTACTGCGTTATTTCTTCCCAGCTTCCGTTTACAGGCTCATCGTTAATCCAGGTCTTGACCCGTACCTCAAGGGTGTTGTCTCCCTTATCTGGCATATTCTTGAGCCTTGCCTGTACCACGACGTGCGTACCCCGTACCAGTGATTTCAGATTGGGGAATTTACCGCCGGATAAAATGATCGGAGGATTGTTTTCATCCCATCCTTTCGGTTTGATTCTTAATGTAAAAAAGTATTCCTGATCCGTCGCCGAACCGAACTCTCCAAAGTATCTGCTCTCGTGCAGACAGTAAGTCGTCAAGTCTTCTTTCGTCTCTCCATAATTCAAAAGCAGGGGTTGCGGATAAGTTTGGCTGTACCCGCCATATTCCGTATTCCTCGGGACGGTATAATCGGTAACCCAATCGTCATCGTCAACCGTTCCGCCCAGATTGATCAACATATTCCATGCGTCTACATCCATGTGAGGGACCAAGTAAGACTTCTTCGCCACCTTGTCGATCTGCCAGCCCACGATATTGACATCCTCATTGGAACTCAGGGCATTGATAAACGTGAAATCGAACTTCGTCGCGGTATATGCCATCACGATCTCCACCCTCTGCATGGACACAGCCCTCCCCTTAGAGGATTGCGCTCCCAGCTGCACCTCATATCTCCTTGAAACGATAGGAATGAGCCCGTTCGCGTTGAGTGAGTCGATTTCTCCTGTCAATTCGAATTTCTCCAATCCCTCCATGAGTTCCGCTCCCAGCGTCTCGGTCACAACATTCCCGATCAAGCTTTCCGCATTGGCAAGAGCGTACAGGAATTTAGTGCCTGCCGTCGATTCGATTTTGACGCTGTAGGAATACCTGTATCGGTCGCTTTTCGATATTGACGGGGTCGGATTTTCGAACAGCTTGTTGTATTCCACCTTTCCGCTTTTCGCATCTATCATGATCAGACGTAATTCCTTTACCTTCTCGCGCTCGGGTATACCGCTTTCGTCAGTCCGGGTAGGCAGTGCGATATCCAGTTCGAGCAGCACCGGATCGGACGACTGCAGGGCCAGTGATTCGTCCCCGCTGCCTCTGCTGCAACCGGACAGACCGAACAGCAGCAGACTGCATACGGCTATATGGATTATTTTTTCTTTCATCATTCCCTGTCGAATATATATCGTGTAAAAATTTTAGAGATCGGTACTCTGGTTGCGTACCTGCCAACTCAACACGCCTACGGTCACGTTTATATACTGCCACGTATCGCCTACCAGGAAAAAATCGAGCTTGTAGTCGTGCTCCCGGTCGAGATACTCCTGCTTGGAGAATCCCTGCTCGGCCGTATTGCGGTCCGAAATGAGAATTTCGGGCAGATTGATCCGAGCCACCTCGGTATGGGTCTCTTTATTATAGATCGTAAGGATCGCGTTCTGCGTCCACTCTTCGGAATACATCAGGCGTGCAAGACTCATGTCCGCATGGGCCGCACGTTGCACCTCACCACGAGTTCCGTCGGAATATTCAGAGGTCCACTGTGCGTGAGGGGTATAGGTCAGTAACTCGTCATCCGTTTTCAGTGAGCAGTCGTGGCGCACGCAGCCGTTGTCGTCCACAACACTGATGTCGAAGTTGGCGCAGTCGATGTTCGCCGGATCATCCACCTGCCTCAGGGTGACGGTAAGATTTTTGGTATGTCGCATCAAATCGACCATCGCACGGGTTGTCTGCTGGAATGCTGTCTCGACAACATTCTCCCTGCGGTTCATCCACAAGGTGTCGAGCGGTGTGTTTTCGTGTACGACGTAACTGCGTCCGTCGTCCGTATTTCTTTGTCGGTCGAGTGTAACCTCTAATTTCTCCACGGGATCACCTACCCGCATTTCCGCCATGCGAAACTTAGCTCCCGCACATCCGTACATGTCTTCACAACTCTTCTGGTAAGCCACTGTTACCAAGCGATAACGATCTGGTTCCAAGTCATTGAAGACCATCTCGTAGCCGTAGGTTCCCAGCGCTGCCGGGTCGGTTTCCGTGCGCAGGAACAGGAATTTGTCCTCCCTGTCGAACACGTAGACATAAAGAGCACCCACATGGTCCTTGAACACATCCCCGCCAAGCATGTGGTAATCATATTTGAAGCTTACACGTAATTCGGTTGGGGGACATTCGGGCAGGTCGTCCTTTACCCACTCGCAGGAAGCCGCACTGAATGCCATTGCAACCAACAACAAATATCTGATCGTATGATGTAAACAGACCTGCATAACTTATTCGGTTTGAAAATGATTTCGATGTTAGGAAAGATTCTCCCGAAGGCGATTTCCCCCGGGAGAACTGTAAATGTTATTTTGTTAGAGTTCAACCTCCTGGTTTCTTATATTCCAAGAGAGAACCTGAATATCGACATCAATGTAATAACTTTCGTAGTCGTCCTTCTCTGTAGTCGGAATCGGTTTGCCCGTAATCGGTTTGCCCGGAGTATTGATAGCTTTGACCGTAAGCACATAGTAGTTATTGCGCACGATACCGTAACGTCCCAGATGCTTCGGTTCATACGCTCCTCCACCGCCTTCGAACTCAGCGACCTCACTGTCGTTGAAATGACGTAGGGGTACTTCGTAATAGCAGTAACCGCCTATATATACGGTAACGGGGTTATTGGCGGCATCGATCGCAGCGGTAATGGCATCTGCAATGGCAGTTCTTGCATTCTCGACTTTGCTCTTCTCCCACTCTTCGTTATCATCCGTTTTAGCCGGCAAGGTGTAAAGATCGCCAGTAATATCACTTTTCAATACGACATTTGCCGTAATGTTCTTTTTGCCGATGACCTTTTCGCCGAACATAATGTCTTCACTGTTCTCTCCACAAGAAAATTCAAAATTAGCTGTTCCGAGCGGGTAATATATGTAATCACCAACTTCGTATCCGTTTCCGAAATCCTCTCCTGCGTCCGGATTAACCACACGATAGTAATATTTTGTGATATTATGGTCCTTGCCATCGGCATCCGCCACTACCGTATTAACGAAATCTGCATCGGAGAAGTTCTGCTGTTTCCAATTTACCCAAGTGCCCTCCGTACCGTTGTCCGTTCCCGCCGGATTGAACTTAGCTACGATGATTGCCGTAGTAGTAGCGTTACGGTTCTGCATTGCCTCGTTGAAAGTGTTTTCGAAACAATATGCCGATTTTCCTGCGTCGATAAGACCGGCGTAATCCAGCAGAGCAAATTCGGTAGAAGTACCGTCCATCTCTACAATACCCGAAGTGTAGTTCGGGTCTACGGCCCAGTGCGAACGTTTGTCAGTCAGGTTACTCCAAGTAGTTTTCTGCTCCCAGTCGCCATATCTCGTATCCAGCACATCGAGGAATCCGGTAGTAAATTTCTTCACCGGGAAAAACTTGTTATTGGTAACATTCAGACCCCATCCGAGAATTTCAACATTTGCTCCGGTCAGGACTTTTACCTTAGCAGCGACACGTTCCACAGCAATTTCCACTTTTTCCGGTTCTTTCGAAACGCTATTGCTCTTGACACCGACATTTTCCTTGGTAATCTTAACGAGTGCCTGTTCCTTGCCATTCGCATCGACATAGTTAGAGCTGGTCATCAGAAAATTGTCAGCCTCTGTAATGTCTGTAATAGCCATACTGCTAATAACGGCATTAAAGTCATCGTAAGTTGAGGTCTCTTTGGTAAGAGTCGGGGCGAACTTACCTTTGTTGAGCACAGCCACAACATACGCTTCGGTCATGGGGTCCTCGTTGCCGTAAAAAGACGACACGACCTCTGCGGGAACTTCTACCGCGATAACGTTTCTCTCAATATTATGACCATCTCCAGGCAGTTCAGTGAGTTTAGGAGCCTCACCTTTCCCCAGATATTTCTCGTCTTTATCGAAGAAGTAAACGGTAAGGTCCCTAACTTTCGATTCCGATTCGGTACCATCTTCGTAATCGCCATTGGCACGAGTCCCCACGGCATACTTCAGGGAGATGTTCATCGTTCCCGCCCCTTCCGCAACGATTGGGTTGTCGGGATTTCCCTGCATTTCATTCTCGTCTTTGGCGCATCCGGCCAGTGAGAGGGCAGCGATGGACGCTGCGAATAAGAAAAATTTGACTTTCATACTTTTCATTTATTAAAGGTTTATCAACTGATTATATTACCTCTTTATTGTAGTTTTCTCAATCTAAGGAATATAGCGGATAAATTCGAGGTTCGCTTCCGCCTCAGCCATTCCGGCGGCCTTCGCCTCTTCGAAGCGTTCCACTGCTGTATCTCTATCGCCTTCATACAAGGCCAACGCACCTTCCGCCAACAATTTTTCAGCACAGGCAGGTACTCGGTCAAGGTATCTACGAGCAGCAATCGTATCGCGGCGTATCAGTGCCGCATTGGCGGCATTGAGATTGGCAGCCGCGTCGTTCGGGTACATGCGTACGGCGATGTCGAACACGTCGTTGAACTCCTCACTGCCCCGCTCGTAAGTTTCGGCGATGCGGTACATCTCTTCGAGACTCAACTGCTTCGGATCGGTATAAAGAATTTCCTTGGCCTCTTCAGTAGCGAACGGACGAATCGTATAAGTTACCACATACTCAGAACGGCGCAAGGCCGGATAGAATGTATCAAGCAGATAACGATAAGGCAGGCTACCGTGCAACTCTTTCAATCGGCGGTCGCGCACGTCGGGATCGGTTATACTCTCATCACGAATCACGGCCAAGACTTCGTCACGATAAGGCATACCGGAAGCCTCTACCATCTTTTCCAGTCCTTTCCAGTCTTCAGGCTCGAAACTCTCTGTGAACTCGGCGTCGCTGAAGTGGTATAAGTCGCGGACGTATTGTAGCAATGCCTCAGTACGATGCTCGGCCAGATAAGCATTGTGACGGTACGAACCTTCGGGCGACGCGTAGCCGCGAATCGCAACCGTGGTGATCGTTGCATACTGGTCGTTACGCACAGAGTCTATCGTGGCCTGTATTTTGGCCAACTCCTGCGAATTGTTGCGGTAATTCGGGTAGATTTTGATTTTATCGACCGGAAAATCGAGAAAAGCAGCGCCTGATTTGCTGCGCACTTTCACCTCTTTGGCTGGAACCATATAAGCCAGAACGGGAACATAGTCCGCCGGATCGTTGATGACGATATTCCTAAGATCCATCTGTTTGCTCCCCAGATCATCCCAGCCGCAACCGCAAAGATCAAGTACCACGGAAAGAGACGAGTGTCCCATCCATTTCTCATAAGGAATACTTGCTGTGTAATCGGCGTATTGTTCCTCTTTATTGCGACGGCGCACTTCGAACAGACCGCCAGCTTCCTTTCGGGGCATACGCTGAAAAACGATATGGCGGTTACGTCCTGTAACGAGTAATTTGGGGAGAAGGGTGCTCTGTCCGTTTTCACCGGTCAGAACCGGAATGATATCCACCGCGAGATTCGATTTCACGCTAAGGTCCGTCAAACATATTTTAAGATCCACCTGTAATAAACTGTCCACCTTGCGCACCGACTGTTCCGTAACCTGCACGTCGCCCGTGTTTCCCCACTGGGCCAAAAGTTTGCCCGGTACACAACACATCATCAGACAAGCTATGAGAATAGAGATATTTTTTTTCATGTCGTAATCGGTTTAGAGAAGGTAAATTAAACTGATAGCGGCTTTCGTGGGACCGAAATAGTGTTTGGTAGCGGACTCTATTTTCTTGCCGCAGTTTGTACAGGGAAAACGGTCGTACTCACTGTAAATATATCCCACACCGATGGTCGCCTCCAATCCCCAGTGTTTCGACAGCAGCCACTGATAACCATAGGCGATACCACCCCCTATGCCCCAGCCCTGGTAGCGAGTGTCGCGCAAACCCTTGTAAAGCCCGAAAGGCATTCTTACCTTCGCCAGGTTATACTCACCGCCGAGCACATGAAAACCGAGAAAGTGTCCGTTGAACTTCTCGCAGAACCAATAGCGGTACTCCGGTTGCACGAGCCAGTATTTCCTCTGTTTGCCATCACTGAACCGGAACGGGTTGAACGATCCGGAAATATTCAGCGTGGCCTTTTTGCCAATGCCCCATTCCAAACTCAGGTTAGGACTCGCCGTCGTCCATCCGAGCAGGTTCGTCTTGATGCCGACCTGTGCTATTGCAGTCGAAGCCCTACCACAAAGCAAAGACAGAAACACGATAATGAAAATTTTCTTCATCCGTAATATGTTTTGTTTTTTAATACATATACTTACGTCTATTGAAATCTCCTATAAAAAGGGAATTTCTGAGGGTTGCTCGCAGATCTTACCTAACGCCTCCTAGATAAAATCGTTCCTTATTTTGTATCATATGAAAAAAGCAATCTATATTTCTAATAACTAACAGTTTATTGAATATATAATAATTTGGTTAGCAAAATTTTAGGATTTCGATTTGTCAAATAACATTTAATTTTCTATCTTTGTTGGGGAAAATCAACGTTTTAACCAACAATAAAAGCCACGAGATGATCGTGGCTTTTATACATAAATTCCTTTTTTATATTATTGCCGGACGGCCAGATACTCCGAATGCCGGATATTGACAAAAGAGCCATCGCTCGAAAGCGTCTACTGATAATTAACGCTTTATATTAAACAAGTCTGTCTATCTTCGTACTTGAAACAAATTCTACCAATAACCGGCTCATGTATGACTGTAAGTTAGGAATAAACCGTTCCGCTCCAATTATCCATGGATACGCAAGGAGTGGATATTGACATTAGCCTATCTTTTAGCTATTTCCGGAAAACAATTATTCATTTCTTCCGTCTCCGAACTTTCCGGAAGCCCAAACAGCTTACACCCTGTTAATCTTTTGTAAAGAAAAGTTTTACGGGAAAGGCATAAAAAACCTTCTTTCAGTAGGAAAATAATGTTTAAACAAATGCCGGATGCAGAAAAACGAATAACTTTTAGAAAGTTTATTCCTCACGACAAAGACATTTTATTTTCCCTATGAAAGAAGGCCGAATTTTCGATTAAGATCCGATGATTCTTTTAATCATCGATTTTACAATATTCCTATTTTCTACTTTCCCGTTTTAAATTTAGGAACAGTTCTCATTTTAAAGTTATTTCTTCCCTCTCCTTCTGATTTTACGGACATTTTCTATTTTAAAAGGCTGTATTTCATCTTCCGACCCGGCTTTACGAACGTTTTCTATTTCAATTTTTTCTCATATGTTCCGTCTTGTAAAGCTTCCAAAGCAGCCTGCAAAATCTTATTGTCTTCGTTAAAAACCCGGTACATTTCGCTCATTTCCCACATATCGCGGGCCATCAGAGCCTTTACCGTCAGTTTTATAGAAGGAACTACCGGAGGTAATAATTTTTCATCCTTTGGAATACCGGCTTTTTCTCCTTTTGCCACAATTTCATTTACCATAGCATCTGTCACCTGAAAATTTTTCAAAAACTTTTCAAACGTCGGATATTCTTTATTGAGTTTTTCCCGGTTTTGATCAATATATCCCACCACATATTCCCCTATGACATTCTTAGCATTTAAACGATTAAAATACAAATAATTAATAGAGGTATCAATAGGTACATAGACATCCGGAATAATACCACCACCTCCGTATACCGGCCTTTTTTTCAGTTTGGTATAATATTTCAGGGAATCGTTTACCACAATACTATCGGCATTCAGCAATTCTCCGCTTTCATAGCGGTGATATAGCTCCTCCCGGTAATCTTCCTCCTTACTATAGGGTTTCTGAATACAACGCCCGGAAGGAGTATAATAATGAGCAATGGTCAGCCGAATCATAGAACCGTCTGTAAGCGGGTACTGCCGCTGCACCAATCCTTTTCCAAAAGAACGGCGACCGACAATCAGCCCCCTATCCCAATCTTGTATCGCTCCGGCAACAATTTCACTGGCGGAAGCAGAATTTCCGTCAATTAAAAGCACGACTCTCCCGTTTTCCAGTAAACCTCCGGAAGTAGCATATTCTTCCCTTCTCGGGGATGCCAGTCCTTCCGTATAGACAATCATTTCTTTATTTCCCAGCATATGATCGCTGATTCCGATAGCAGCTCCCATATAACCTCCGACATTTGCCTGTAAATCCAAAACCAGATCCCGCATCCCTTCCGATTGTAATTGCTTTACAGCATCCTCAAATTCCTCAATCGTGTTGGCAGCAAACCTGGATATCTTTATATATCCTGTGGTTTTATCCAGCATATAAGCTGCGTCGATACTATGCAATGGAATTTTATCCCGGATAATATCAAATTCCAAAGGTTCATTGTCCCGCAATACTTTTATCCGTACCAATGTCCCCTTCTCACCTTTTAAGCGCTTGCGGACATCCAAATTTGTCAATTTCACCCCTGCAATATTTTCTCCCTCTACCTCAATAATCCGGTCGCCAGGTAATAATCCGACCTTTTCGGAAGGTCCTCCCGGTACCACAGAAACCACCATCAACGTATCCTGATAAATTGTAAACTGTATGCCGATTCCAAAAAAACTTCCCTCCAAAGGTTCATTCATTTCTTCTACTTCTTCCCTGGAAATATATACAGAATGAGGGTCCAAATCGGACAACACTTTTACGACAGCATCTTCCGTTAATTTCTCTAAATTTACAGAATCGACATAAAATGCATTCACCAATGCCAGCAAACGCTGGTATTTCATGCTCTGACGCCTCAACTGTCCTTCATCCCATTGAGCTGTTGCCGTACAACACACTCCAAACAATAAAATTCCCCAAATAATAATTTTCTTCATGTCTACTAATTTATATATCCCGTTTTTATTTATTTTTTTCATATTCAACAACTTCCAAATCCCGAATGGACTCCTTTTCGATGACAAAACGAATTGCCGTTCTTACTTGATGAAAGCCATACCGCCCGGCTGCCCCCGGATTAACATGCAGGCAGTCTAATTTCTTATCATACATAACTTTCAGTATGTGAGAATGTCCGCAAACAAATAATTGAGGCCTTTCTTTCTCCAATAATGCTTTTATACGGAAATCGTACCGTCCGGGATACCCTCCGATATGAGTCATTAATACTTTTACCCCTTCACAGTTAAACAACTGAATTTCCGGATAAATTTGTCGTACCAACCCCCCATCGATGTTTCCGTATACCGCCCTGAAATTAAAATGTTTTCCCAACTCATCAGCCACTTCGATACTGCCGATGTCTCCGCAATGCCACACCTCATCACAGTTTTTAAAAAAATCCAATAACTTTGGGTCCAACCATCCGTGAGTGTCTGATAACAATCCTATTTTCATTCCACCATAAATTTAATGTCCTAAGAATTCCGTCATCCTTTTTCTGCCATACGACACAACAGTTTTATATCCTCCTCCCATACCGTTTCATCAGGTGTCTCCAGGATCAAAGGAATATTGTCAAACCTTTTATCTTCCATAATCCTACGGAAAGTCTCCCAGCCCAGCTCTCCTTTTCCGATACTCTCGTGTCGGTCTACCCGGGATCCTAATCCTTTTTTAGAATCATTTAAATGCATCCCTTTTAAATAACGAAAACCGACCACTTCCTCAAAATGCTCAAACGTCTCTTCAAAACCGGAAGGGGTACGGATATCATAACCAGCTGCAAAAGCATGACAAGTATCCAAACAAACCCCAACTCGTTTTTTATCCTCGACTCGCTCTATAATATAAGCCAAATGTTCGAATCTATATCCTAAGTCTGAGCCTTGTCCCGCCGTATTTTCCAGCACGGCACATACTCCTTTTGTTTGTTCCAACGTTTCGTTAATCGACTCTGCAATTCGCTCCAGGCAAGCTTCCTCGCCGATTTTTTTCAGGCTATTACCCGGATGAAAATTCAACAAAACCAGCCCCAACTGTTCACAACGTCTCATTTCATCTAAAAAAGCCTCCCGGGATTTCTTCAGTCCATCGGGCTCCGGATGCCCCAAATTAATTAAAAAGCTGTCATGCGGTAAGATATGAGCAGGCGAAAAACCATATTCCCGGCAACGCTGTTTAAATCTCTCTATACTTTCGGGTTTTAGAGGAGCAGCCCGCCACTGCCTCTCGCTCTTTGTAAACATGGCAAAAGCACTTGCCCCCCATCGATAAGCTTCTTCCGGTGCATTTTCTACACCTCCCTTTATATGAGCGTGAGCCCCTATATATTTCATATGATTCCAGAATTTGTAAATTTTAAATCTATTTTTTATAACGATTGTTTCCCTTTGTAAGCATGTCCTCCCTGCCTACTATTTCTCTTTCAGAAGAGATCTGGGTTCTCCTTTTAACGTTATTTGAATAAACAAGGATATCAAATCCACAGAAAACATTTCAAATCACAATTGCAACCCGAGCTGAAAAAACGCTAGCCGGGAAAAGGATATCCTTTTCGATTTTCTACACTACCACATACAATACCTTTCAAAAATAAGAAACTTAATTTACATCCGAGAATCTTTAAAATGTTTTTTTTAATTCCCCTTAAAAATTGATCCTTGTAAACCTTCCTCTCTTCTGAAAGTCTTATAAACGGAAACTAGTTGTTTCGAGAGATTTTGACATATTTGTTGAAGTCAGGGATACTTTATTTGATTATCAACGATTTGTATAAAACTCGCATGGGAGAAGACAATAGATAAGAAAATGCCAAACTGTTTAATAATCACTATGTTTCCTCATGCTTTCAAATAACTCTTGTATCTATTTGTAATAGGTAATATTTATTTTTGAAAAGACCGTCATATTTGGTCAATATCTTATGGAATAATAAGTATTGAGAAGAATCGTCATCCAGTAGCCGAGTTACTCATAACACAGGCGGTAAAAGGCCGTGTTCAGTATATACAAGATTTACGGGAAAAATACCGCAAACCCTCCGGGGCGAGGATGATTTTTCCACGTAACCCGAAGGGCTTGACCTTGCTTGTACGAAAAGAACACGACCTTTTACCGCCTGTGTTATGGGAACTCCGACCCCAGAAGACAGACTAACAAAAAGTCAAAGATTATGTTATAGGCAATAAAGAACAAGTACACTGTTGAAACTCTCAAACCATTGAATGTTTCATAGGACAGTGAACATTGGCTGACACAGAGGGATGTAGATATGGCCAATAATTATGTGAAACTAATCGAACTGATACGCTCAAAGTTAACACCCCAAATTGGTGACAGACTAATTTATATGAGCAAACATGGAAAGTATTATGGCTTTGCTCTCATTGACAGCATCGATAAGGAAAGAGGTCTTCTATCCATATGCGAAGAGCCTCACGTGCCGTTTGTATGGGAAGACTAGAATAACATTCGTTTAAGTGTTAGTGGTGGAGCATTCCATTTTGTAAATCCGAAAGAATTGAAGTTCGTAAAATGCGTAAAAGCATCATTCAAGGATTGGGGACATTGTAGAGCATGTGCCCATGGTGTTATAACATTCAAAGCAAGAGTACCTCAATGGTCTTACTCCGAACCGGATCCTTTGTATGGTGATTTTACAACAGAGACCTAGCGACAGTTTTATCTGAGCAAAAACACAGAATCCGATGTAAGGTATTTGTATTCTGGTGATGGTGTAGCTTTCCGAGATGAAGAAGGATATCAACAGTTCTTGAGAGATTATGAAGCGACTTTATTTCCGGGGCACTGGGAAAGCCAACTTATACTATGGTGTTTCCGTCGTGAATATATATTTCTTTCATCGGAGGAATGGGAAAAGATTGAAGCTCCGATAGTAGAGCGAAGACTAAATTTCTATCCTGAGAAAATTAAATTTGTCAAAGATATGAATAAGCATATTTCATACTGATATCGTATCCAAGACAATTCTTCTAACCAATAAATTCTATTCAATATGCAAACAAGTGTAGTAAATGCAGCAGGCAATTACACCGATTTGCTTTCGGGTATTCTGAATGTACAAGTGAAAAACGAGGACAAGATTATGAAACAAGACCGTCTTTATTGTCAGAATCAACAGGATTTACTTTATGATAAGCTCGACCAGATAGACCATTGGTATAGCATTTTTAAGGAAAATGCAAAGCAATATAAAGAAGAACGGAAGTTTACATATGATGATAACGGCAAGATATCCATGACAGATTTCCATTCATATATTATGAATTAGTTTCGACTTAATCTGACAGTAAGGGATAAAACAGAGTATTTTTGTAATGCTAAAAACAAAATACGTTCCATCTCCAAAAGTGTCAGAAAATGAACTTAGAAATAAAGTAATCAAAAACAAGGTTGGCCTACTCAATTTAACCAAAGAATTAAGCAATGTATTTCAAGCCTGTAAGGTGTTAGGTTATAATCGTGATAGCTTTTACCGTTGTAAAGAGCTATATGATGCAGGCGGTAACATGTCTTTACTTGAAATCAGTCGTAAAAACCAATATAAAGAATCGGATTGAGTAAGAAATAGAAGACGCTGCTATTTCTTACGGAATAGAATTCCCGACTCATGGTCAATACAGTTCATCTAATGAACTGAAAAAGCGTGGTTACCATTTCAGTTTGAGCTTCTTGTCAGGAAGAGGGAAAGGATGATTATTATTGGCATCTATTAATTGTTGCAATCCGTCAAATTGGATTGCAGCGACTCCGTGTTGAATTCCCAAATTATAAATCCGTTCCCAAAAATCGTCTAACTTACTTCCGTCTTGATGAAATAAGTTAGCAAACCTATTTATGTCAACATTGTCTGTTTTTAACCCTAATTTTAGAAGTTCAAAAGACATTGGAAAACCGCGAATTTATAATCGTTCCGTCTATTGCTCAAAGAACATTAAAATTAACTTCCTGCAAAATTTGTTCAGCTCGAGCAATCGCTTCTTCTACTGTCTTTTTGACAACAATGACATGACCATTCCTATCCGTACTTGACCTTACTTCTCGGATAATATCTCCCTCGCTACAATAAATCTCATAATCATATATAGATGAATCTCTCTTTAAGCAATCAATCCCGGAAATTGACACAAGTTTACCTGGGCTAGGAGTAAAATAACGAATACATACTCCGTGTTTCTCTTCGGTCGCTTCTAACTGAGGTTTTATGCCCAATGCTACATTTACAGCCGCTGCCACCATATCAATACCCGTTGAAAGGTGGGTTAACTCGGTAGAGATGAAATCGCCACCTAAGCGTGCTCCAATCTCCATAATATACGCCTTACCGTCTTGTAATTTAATTTCCGCGTGGGCAGCACAGCAATCCAAACCTAATGTAAGGACACCCTTGTATGCGGCCTGCTTGATTTCCTCCACATCCGCTTTCGAGAAGCACGAAGGCTGGTTATGGCCAAGTTCCACAAAGTATGGGGCTTCTGTGGTTTTCTTATCAGTTACGGTAAGAATGTATGGCACTTTCTTCCATACAATAATTTCTACGCTGAATTCAGGACCTTTGACAAATTGTTCCAGCATTACCGATTTATCGCGGCTTTCTGCTTTAGAGCGTTCAAAAAGCTCCGCAAACTCCGTCTTGCATAGATCTTTGGATATTTTAGCGATACCACGGCTTCCACTGTTGCGGGATGGTTTTAAAATCATCTCTTGCGTATCTGTATCGCAGTATAGTTTCCAAGCATCTTCAACATTTTCAAAGCAAGTTGACCACGGACTTGGAGCACCCCCTTCCTCAAAAGCAAGGCGCATTAGGTGTTTATTGGTAGCACGAACAGCTGTTTCGCGACTGATACCACACAGCCCCATCTCATCATTGATGCGCCCCATCACATTCATTGCCACTTCCGAGCAAGGATGAATGACACCATCAATCTGTTCTTTACGAGCGATTTCTAACATTATCTCTTCCGAAGTAATATTGGCGACAATAGCCTTATCGGCATACGCTAATCCCGGAGCATCTGCACACCCATCTGCAGCTATCACATAATATCCTAATTTGCGAGCTTTCTTTATAATTGGGATCTGCAAAATGCCAGCTGCTAAAACTAAAATTTTCTTCATTAATACAACAATTATATAAGCCCTTTGTCTTTCAACATAGCGGCAAATTCTTCAGTATATTCGCTAAATGTTGATCCATTAGTATATTGATACAGATAATTTCCGGTACCTTTAACATTGTATTCGATTAGTACCGGCTCTATATTTTCATCAATAGCAACGTCAAAACCTCAGAAAGTATAGAGTTGCGATGCCAACTTTAGACATCAAAAGCGAAGTGGGACAATAACACACATCAAATTTGCCCGTAACAGAAAGCATTATCTCGTGAGTGGAATAATCTGCCACACACAAGTTTTCTACTTGTGCTTCATTCTTTATATTCAGTGATTTACAATACGGTTTAAGAAGTTTGAGCCATTGCTTATGTGTATTTAAATTGCGTTTCTGAACCTGTGCCCTATTCGTAGCTAAAGGCTACAAATAGGCATTAGTAATCCTTTTTGCTAAATTCATAATTATATTTTTATCAGATAAAATTTTTGTAACTTATCGCATCCGTTTCAGTCAGCATAACTTCCTGCCCTAATCCTAACTTGCAAGCCTGCTTATAGATTTCATTTGCAAAATTTAGGTCTATAAATGAAAGACCTACTGAATTAAAATAGATAAACTCATCATCTTTTTCGCGACCGAGTTTCTTTCCCGTTATAATTTCAGCCAAATCTGCATAAATATCTTCATCCTTAAGAATGCCCTCCATATACATTCGTGAAATTGTCTGGGTACGATGCTTTGATGCATTCCAATCATCACATACAATCTTGTTTGCCTTCAATGCTACGGCATATTCATCTTCCCAGCCACCTACGTGAATATATAAAGTTCCGGACTTGACATCCTTAGCCTTTAGCAAAGGGACTTGACCACTAATCGCTGTCACGATAATATCTGCAGAACTTGCTGCCAGCGAATAATCAGCATTACACGCGATAAATTCCACGTCTTTCGCTGCCTCTTTTAATTCAGAAATGAAAGATTCCTCTGATGCAGACTTACGCGATGCAACATAGCATTTCTCGATAGTCGGAAATGTATGTTTGAGAAGAGCAAAATGCATTCTTGCTTCTTCCCCTGAACCTAAAAAACCTATCGTTCTTGGATTCTTTGGAGCAAGATACTTTGCTGCAACAGTACCCACTGCAGCGGTACGAACACGAGTTTCTAATGTGCCGTCGATAACAGCAACGGGAAAACCCGTCTCTATTTCTGACAACAACAAAATTCCTGAAACATTTTGTACTCCTTTAGGCGCATTCGCCGGAAATACAGAAACCCATTTCATCCCGCTTACTTTATCGGGAATAATGGTCGCCGGCATACAATTTATTCTGTTTTGAGTGTTCTGATCAAAAATCTGGGAAATCTTATCGGGAAGTTTAGCATCATCATTTGCCCACTTCCTCAATGCATCCTCAACGATATTCAAAATAAAGTCATTATTATTCTTGAATATCTGAGAGACTTGATTTTGGGTTACAACCCTTATCTTAATTTCTTTCATAAATAGCTGATATTATAGCCTTTGTTTAACTAGATTTAAATCAATTTTACGAGCAAGCATATTATTGCCCTGCCCATCATCGATAATTATTGTTGTATGAATCTTTTTTATCATTTCAAATAACTCTTCATTGGTGTCGAAGACAAAATGTACAAATCCATATACCTGAGCTATCGAACCGGTAGAGCATACCTTTGTTCCGATGCCCTTAGTGATGGGTATAACGACCACATCAGAATCTTTTTCTAATTCTCTGATTCCTTTAACATCCCATATTACACCGGGATTCAAATGCAGGGAATAAATTGTATAAAATTTCTTCTTTTTGTTCAATTTAATCAAAGAGTCGTGATTGAAGATAACGCTTTCGCCGGTTAACGCATAGTAAATATCGCTTGCAACCTGATTGATTCCATAGAAATAGTCTACCGGATATATTGATACGGAACCTGAATACCTGTATCCTGCCTCGTTAAAGTAATAATCATCCCCATCATGAAAGACCTCTATCCACACAGACCCCTCTTTAATTCCAATTGAAGAATACATCCTCTCTAATTTCTCATCGAATCTGTTTCTGAATTCATCCTTGAACTTACTTTCAAAAATATGCATCCCTGCCACATAACTTCCCTGCTCGTTATATTTTACAGGATACTTGTCTTCCAATCCGGAAAAGTACATTTTACCATTGCTGAACGTATAGAATACTACCACACCATCATTCCTAACGAACTTCTCTACGATCACACTTCCTGAAGCAGAGGCAGCACTTGCACGCTCATACCCTGCTTTTAGCTCCTCAGCATTATTGCATACCGAAAAGCCATTGCTGCCGCAACCATCAGTTGGTTTAGTAATCACAGGGAATTTAATGTCGTTCAGTTTGGAATCAATATCAGCAAAAGAGAGAATATCGTATTTTGGCGCTACCGGCAAGTCGTTCTCAATCAACAGCTGCTTGAACTGGCTCTTGTTTTGCAATAATTCCCACTGGGCTTTTGTACAATAACAAGGCAGTCCTAACTCATTCAGATATGTACAGGCAACAGAAATCACAGGTTCGCTTCCACCCATATACACACCATCTATCTGCTTCTCGACTATGAATTTTTTCATAGCATCTGCATCTGTAGAGTCTATGCTATAACATTCGTGGGCTATCTCAAAAACACCGGCGGTGGTGTCATTCCCGGTCGCAATCAAAGTAATATTGTGCTTCTCTGCGAAATCTTTTATAGCTTCTTTCCATAGGCTGCCACCCAGTAATAATAATCTTTTATTAGTTAAATTCGTCATATTGTTGATTGTTTTGAATTGTTTCTCAATAAGAACCTGAAACACTATGACTGAATTTAACTTCGTTATGCGTTTAGCAGCCGAATTGTTATAGTCTCAGATTATGTGTTCAAGGTCTATTTTCCTTACCAGCATATTGTTGTCCGCCTCATCGCTTACTTTAACTATGCTGTGAATTTTTGTTAATCGTTGTTTTTAATTCTTGTTCGTCATCAAATATGAAATGGACAAATGCAAAAACTTGGGCAATAGAGCCTGTAGATAAGACTTTCAAATCTATTACCTTGGTAACAGAAATGCTATCACATTCGGCAAAGAAAGGATGTCCGCAATACCTTGTATCTCTTTTATCGTCCCGGAATTGAGATAAAGTCGGTAAACACAATAACATGTCTTCTTTCTTTGGCCGCATCTATTAAAGATGTATATCCATAAATCTTACTTTCTCCGGTAAGTGCATAATGAATGTCAGCTGCCATCTGATTGATACCATATAAGTAATCAATTGGATAAATTGACACTGAACCGCCATATCGATAACCGGCTTCGTTAAAGTAGTAATCCTTCCCATCGTAAAACGCCTCTATCCAGATAGTTCCCTCTTTTATGCTTATTGATGAAAACATTTTCTGAAGTTTTTCATCAAACCTTTGACGAAACTCTGATGTTGAAGGACTTTCAAAAATAAACATTCCCGCAACATAACTTCCTTACTCCTCATATCTAACCGGGTATTTGTCTTCCAATCCGGAAAAGTGCATCTTGCCATTGCTAAACGTATAGAATACAATGACACCATCATTCTTAACAAATTTCTCTACTATTATTACACTTCCGGAAGCAGATGTTGCACTTGCGTGTTTATATCCTGCTTTTAACTCTTCGATGTTATGACATACTGAAAATCCGTTGCTTCCACACCCATCAGTGGATTTGGTCATTACCGGAAATCTGATCTCATCCGCGATGGAATCAATATCGGATAAAGAACGGATGTCATATCTTGGAGTAACAGGCAAACCATTTTCAATCAGTAATTGCTTAAACTGAATTTTATTTTGCAATAACTCCTACTGAGTTTTAGTACAATAGTAGGGCTACCCGATTTCGTTTATATACTCACAAGCTTTATAGATTACCGGTTCTGTCCCTCCATATACACATTCCATATGCCTGTACTGGTATCGTTACCGGTAGCAATAAGTGCAATATTATGTTTCTCGGCGAAATCCTTTATCGCCTTTTTCCATATGCTTCTACCAAGAAGAAGGAAACGTTTTCCTGAAAGATTTGTCATAGCCGTTATAGTAATTATTTTGATTGCGTATTGATATTCTTACGTCCTAATACAGACAGGGCTGTTTGAAGAAGAACCTTGATATCCATCACAAGAGACATATTGTCAACATAATAACAGTCGTATTTATACTTCTCCTTTTGAGTTATAGAGTTTCTGAAATATGCTTGACTATACCCTGTCACCCCCGGACGGACAGACAGTCTCTTCTTCAATATATCATCATATTCTTCGTATGATTTAGTACTAATCACAGGCCTCGGCCCCACGAAACTCATATCGCCTAAAAAGACATTCAGAAACTGAGGAAACTCATCCAAACTAGTCTTACGAAGGAGCCGTCCTATAGGAGTTACCCGTGGATCGTTATCGGAATTGAATGTTGAGCCATCGGCATTGCGTAAATCCGGGGCATTAACATACATCGAACGCAGCTTGAACATCTTAAATCTGCGCCCATTTACGCCGATTCTCTCAGCATTATAGAAAACAGGTCCTCTGTCAGTAAGAAATACTATCGGTCCTAATATCAGGATTTCTATCAAGACAAACGGTAAAACAAAGAGCGAAAGGGTGAAATCTAACACTCTCTTAAAGAATCGTTTATACATAATTTACTTTGAGATTATTTCCACAAAATTTGTAATTACATATTCAACCTCTTCATCTGTCAGGCGAGTATGCAAAGGCAGGGTTACTTCATTGCGATAGAGGTTGTAGGTGTTTGGATAGTTAGCGATATCTAAACCGAGGCTCTTATATGCCGTCATCATTGGCAAAGGCTTATAGTGAACATTGCAAGCAATGCCACGCTCCGCCATCTTCATTATGACCTCATTTCGCTGCTCAACATCCATATTTAATAAACGAACGAGATATAAATGGCCGCTTGAAGAATAGTCATCGCCATAGTGGTTTAGGACTTTGACCCTACAATTTTTCAGAGCCTCGCTATATCTTTCAATGATTTGACGACGGCGACGGAGCATCTCGGAGTAACGGCGTAATTGTGCCAATCCAATACCGGCCATAATATCTGTCATATTGCATTTGTAGTATGGCGCGATAATGTCATATTCCCAAGCGCCCAGCTTGGTTTTCGCAAGGGCGTCTTTATTCTGCCCGTGAAGCGAGAGAAGTTGGAACTGCTTATACAACATTTCATTATCAACGCCTTCTTTGGTTCTCCAAGTGAGCGCGCCCCCCTCAGCCGTAGTCAGGTTTTTCACGGCGTGGAAAGAGAAGGATGTGAAATCTGCTATCTCACCACATATCCTGTCGTGCCACTTTGCACCGAAAGCATGAGCCGCATCAGCCATAACAATTACTCTTCCGTAAGCCCTTTGAAGTTCGTTTGCCGGTTTGAAGAGATACTTTTTGCTTTCCACCGCTGCAAATATTTTGTCGTAATCGCAGACAATTCCTCCAAGATCGACAGGGATGATAAACTTTGTACGCTCGGTGATGGCATCAGCCATTTTATCATAATCCATCTCCACATTATCCATCTGGCTATCAACCATCACAGGCGTTGCTCCGACGTGGCACACCACGCTCGCAGTAGCAGTATATGTATAAGCAGGAACGATTACCTCATCACCAGGACCTACGCCCAGCACACGTAATGTAAGTTCCATACAAGCTGTGGCAGAATTGAGGCAGACAACTTTATTTGTTTGGCAGCACATCGCAAGAAGCCGTTCAAACTCTTTTGTCTTTGGCCCGGTCGTTATCCAACCCGACCTCAGTGCCTCAGCAACTTCTAAAACCTCCGCCTCCGACATATCGGGGGGAGAGAAAGGGATATTGTATAATTTCATTTGCGAATAAATTGTTGAATTATTAGAAGAATCTATCTGCACATTGCCTGAAAGAGCTCAATGTATTTTTTCATATTGTATGTTCGGGAGTAAAGTTCATGACCATACATATACCCACGTTCACCCATTTCTTTGCATTCCTCCGGATGATTATAAAGATATGCTATTGCATCTGCAACAGCTTGTGGATCATTATCCGCACAGGCGATACCTATTTTATTGGAGTTTATCTCTTCTGCATACTTGCATCCTGCATCTGCCGATGTAACGATAGCTTTTTTACATTCCATCAATAATCCGGCTTTACTTGGGACAGAATTTCCTATGATACCATGCTTTAGTGGAATATAACATACGGAGCATGCACTATAAACATCCGAGACCATCTCCTGAGGTTCAAGCGGCAGGAATGTGATATTAGTAAGTCCTCGTTCTGTAGCGGCCTTTACAAAAGCATCCTTTTGGCTGCCCATGCCTATCATTTGAATCTCAATATCTTTATAACCCTTTAACAGCTCAGCTACTTCAAGAACAATTTTATAGTCGAAGACATACCCCATTGTGCCTGCGTATTGAACATAGAACTTGTCCTTACTCATTCCGAGTTTCTTAACATACCGATTATTATCCCAATCTACATGGTGGACTGTTTTATCGTCAAACCAGTTAAGAATAACCTCTGTCTTTTCGTATGGCACGTCCTGCGCCAAAAACTTATCTCGCATGTCCTCTGATATACCCACAATCTTGTCTGCCTTACGATATGCTATTTTTTGTATTCGATAGAATATGCGCTGCATCCATTTCTGAGGCATTACTCCGCTCGCAATGCTACTACCGGGAAACATATCTTGAATATTAATCAGAATTTTTTGGCGCTTTGCATAGTGCTTTGCAACAAGAACATAATAAGGTATTGTCGCACCCGACTGGATATACGTCACATCGCATTGGGGCATATATTCTTTTACAAACTTGGCTGCTTTGAAAGGATATTTGATACCATTCAGATACCGAAGAGCAAACTTATTCTTTCCTACCGACGAAACTTTAGTCAAACGATAATGAAACATCGGATTATTAGCAAACTCTTCTGGAATATGCTTTTCCAAATTCGGATTTTCTTTACCAATAAAAAATATTTCATCTCCATTAGCCAACAAATCACTTATCATTGCATACATTAAATGGAATGACGGATTAGGTTTAACGTAGAACGGAGTACTTGCAAAATAAAGAATCTTCATAAGAGTTTATTGTTAATTCACAGGTTCAAAATAGGTGTCAGGTTTATTCGGATCGAGCAGTTCGTTTGCCCACATTACTGTTATGAGGTTCTCTGTTTTGCTGAGATTGATGATATTATGGGTATAACCAGGGAGCATGTGGACTGCTTCTATTTTTTCTCCGCTGACCTCAAAATTCAGAACTTCATTTGTGCCAATCTTGCGCTGTTGGATAAGTCCCTTGCCGGCGACAACGATGAAGAACTCCCACTTGGTGTTATGCCAGTGTTGTCCTTTAGTAATGCCGGGCTTGGAGATATTGATACTGACCTGACCTTTGTCGAGTGTGCGCACCAATTCTGTAAATGAGCCACGAGCATCCACATTCATTTTCAATGGGAAAGATACTTTCTCCTTCGGCAAATAAGACAGATAGGTCGAATAGAGAGCCTTGGCAAACGAGCCGGTCGAGATGCTTGGAATAAGGAGCGTTTCAGGCTGTTTTTTGAACTCTTCGAGCAATGCTACGATTTCGCCTAATGTTACTTTATAAGTAGTAGGCACAGCACAATACCGACCGTTATCCCTCAGCACTGTCTCCACGCCCTCGAACTCGCAATGATGCTCTTCGCCTTTAAGCGCAGCGATCATCTCATCCACGAAATCATCAATGTAAAGCAACTCAAGCTCGACATTGGGGTCATTTACCTTAATCGGCAGGTCATTAGCATAATTATTGCAGAACGTCGCTACAGCTGAGTTGTAGTTCGGACGACACCACTTGCCGAAAAGGTTCGGAAAGCGGTAAACCAATACTTTCGCACCTGTTTCCTTGGCATACTCAAAGAATAACTCTTCGCTAGCCTTTTTACTACGTCCATATTCGCTGTCGCCGAAACGTCCTTGCAAGGTCGCTTGAATAGAGGACGAGAGCATTATAGAGCAAGTGTTGCCGTGATTTTTAAGCATATTGAGCAGGGTTGAAGCAAAGTCGAAATTCCCCTGCATAAACTCCTCAGGATTCTGCGGACGATTTACTCCGGCAAGATTGAATACGAAATCTGCCTCTTTGCAATAACTATCAAGTTGTTCGAGTGTAGAGTCGATGTCGTACTCATACACCTGGCTCACTGTCATATTGCCATAACACTTCGCCTTGCCGCTCTTGATGTTGTTTAGTTGGGCGCATAGATTTTTTCCGACAAAACCTTTAGCACCGGTTACTAATATCTTCATATTTAGACTACGAATATTCAATGATTAGATTTCTTGACTAAAAATTAATTTTCAAAGCTTCTAATTGCTCTCGAACATAATCGACTTTAAGAAGAAGCTTTATCATTTCTTCTTTGTTAAGGCGTCTAGTATTATGTGAGTTATACTCTTCTTGAAGGGCAACCACCAAGTTTCCACCCTCCACCTTATCATAATTCAAATCACGTCCGTCACAAGCTATTCTGAAATATTCCTTCATATCTTCAGAACGAGCCATCTCCTCTCTTGTCACGAGCGTTTCATAAACTTTCTCACCGTGACGAGTACCAATCACTTTGTATCCCACATTAGACTTAAACAACTCCAAGAGAGCCTCAGCTAACACTGTAAGTGTACAAGACGGTGCTTTCTGAACAAACAAGTCTCCATTATGCCCGTGTTGGAAAGCATAGATAACTAAATCTACTGCATCATCAAGAGTCATCATATAGCGAGTCATCTCAGGATCAGTAATTGTAATAGGCATACCAGCCTTAATCTGCTCAATCCACAAAGGAATTACAGAGCCTCTGCTGGCCATAACGTTGCCATAACGAGTACAACAGATTATAGAGTTTGAATCCTGTCCTAATTGACGAGCTTTTGCAATAGCAACCTTTTCCATCATTGCTTTTGAAATACCCATAGCATTAATCGGATATGCAGCCTTATCAGTAGAAAGGACTACGATGTTTTTTACTCCATGTGTTATGGCTGATTCCAAGACATTATTTGTACCTATAACATTTGTTTCAACCGCCTGTATGGGGAAGAATTCACAGGATGGTACTTGCTTAAGCGCAGCAGCTGCAAAAATGTAATCCACTCCTCCACGCATGGCAATATCTATGCTTTGACGATCTCTCACATCCCCAATATAGAATTTTACCTTAGAAGCCTGATTTGGATACTGTAATTGGAGATTATGACGCATATCATCCTGTTTCTTTTCGTCTCGTGAGAATATGCGAATTTCCCTGATATCCGAATCTAAAAATCGTTTTAAAACCATATTTCCAAACGATCCCGTACCGCCTGTAATCAACAGGACTTTGTCTTTAAAAATACTCATAACTTATTATAATTATTAATTTTAATCAGTTGTTAAAACAAAACAGAAGGATGCGATGATGATTTTCTTCATCGTATAAATTGGAAATCTGTGAGCGTAGCGACACTCATAAACTCTGTGATTATTTTTTTCGTTCAGCTAATTGAAGAGTAGCTCAATGGGCTTTCAAACGGAAAAAACAATTTGAGAATTTATGTCATTAGTACCTTGTTTTTCTTCCTCAGAAGCCTCTTTAATGGCCTTGATAAGCGTGTAAAGCTCATTGTACTTTTCACTTCGCCTTAATTTCCTTAATTACAATGTCTTTAAAGTCGAAAACAAACTTAGTTTAACTTGAAAAGCAGGTCAGCTGCTGATTGGAATTCTGAATTTTATGTTTAAGAATTTAATTAACACAAATAGGAATTGCACTATACTTGAAATAAGTATCCCGTAACAAAAAGCGTTAATTCCATATAAAGGAGTAAATATTAAGCATATGCTTAAATATGATACAATTCTAGCAGTAGATATTTTAACTTGATAACTAGCTTTATCAAAACGCATAACAAACATATTAATTAAACTTGCGTATGTGTTAATAATAACACCTGCTATTACGATAGGAAGTATCATGATAGCAGCATCATAGAATTGAGGATACATTAAAGGAATTAAATATATACTTGAATAATATAGAATTGCATATGCTATGGTAAAAATGATCGCTCCTACTACGACGATTGCAATCTTTAAACGATACTGCAGATTATTTGATTTGGCTATATAACTGAATATAACTCTTTGAATAGGCACATTTACTAATTGAACTGCTTTACCTATAACTGCAGCTGCATTATAGGATGAAACTGCGAAGCCCCCTAGCATAGGATATATCAAAATTCGATCACAGTAATTTATAGAATCTGACATAGCTGACGATGCCATAAATTGTGTATATTTTCGTGTAGTGTGAGGAAACTCAGACGTTTTTCTAAAAGGTTCTCTCCATAATGATGTAGTTGGAATGACATACAACAATGCTGATAAATAACCTGAAATAAACACAAATTGCCACAAATTGGTGATGCTAAATATTATAGCACCGACAATATAACCAAATAACATTATTATGTTATCAATCAAAATGCGTTTGAAATTTAGATTAATACGATATTCGATTGTCACATAATCATGAAACATAATTAGAATAATGACCAACGTAGTCAAAAATATTTCACAAAATGGTCGATCATTAATCAACATGACACACAAAATAATAATAGAAGCTAAAGTGGAAATAAGCGAAAATAATATGTTAAAGTCTCCACATAAGTGTAATCTGTCATACTTATTCTGAACAAGTAACCTAGTATTAGCCAAGGTACATATTCCGACATTTACGAACAACCTAATAACGCTAATTACGGTAAGGAAGAATCCATAATCATTAGCTAACATCGATTTAGCCATAAAAGGTTGAATTATAAATGTTAGTCCAATTGTTGGCGCGGCAAAACCAATAAAACTTAGCACACAATCTATTAAAACCTTTTTAATACGGATAGACTGTGTATATTCCATAATTCTTAACATGTAATTTTTTATTTTCCCAAATATTTAAACCAATTATGAGTAATAAAAGTGGATTACCAACTTGAGTATTCATAAATAATAAGAATGTAATTAGACCAAAACTTACATATCTAGTTATGGAACGAGTATAGGACATTGCTATTCCAATAGATACTAGTATGCATTCAATTAATCCAAATACACCAGTTTCTATTATAAATCCCCCATAGCCACTGCCAACTCGTTGTTGATATCCTTGAGGAATTAAATAATTTGAAAATGCATCGGTATATGCATCTGACAAAGAATTATACCTTGAAGTAGCACTTTCATCTCCTGAAACAGTGGCTTCTAACCCGACAGAGGAAATCGAATCGATCAGAATATATAATCTAGTTGATGTCCCATATATGCTTAATAAGTACCATCCAAGAATAAGCCCGAATATAAGCATCGCTATTATTAGAAATCCTTTTTTTGAGTTAGCGTTATCTAACCAATATAGAAAAAAGTACACAGCGATAAAAACCATTCCCATAAAACTCTGAGCGTATATGGTACCCATAATAGTTATCAAAGAGATGTATAGGACTTTATGTTTTTTAAATTTTTGAGCCAAAAACAACATATAAAAAGAAGCAATGCCTAAAAAAGATGGCTCTGATGCTAAGCCGATTACTCCACGCAATTCAAAACTCCATTTTGGTGTTCCAATAAAATTTGCGAAAAAACCTCGATATACAAATAATTGAATACTAGCAACAACAAACCAAAACAAAATTAATATTTTGACGGTTTTCTCTGATATTCCATGTTTTTTAGAGAGTATTACATATACTGCCAAGGGAATGACAAGGACAGATATATGATTAAATAAGCCTCTCACAGCTTGTATATTTATATCGCCTAACATAAATACAAAGCAAGAGACCATACTTGTTAGCAACAATACTTTGAAGAATCCGCTGGCATTAATTACGTTAATTGCTCTACTTGCATTTATAACGATAATAATCAGACCAAAGGCAGTTGCATAAGGCTGTAAATTCGTCTTCATAAATGGTAGAGGAAATAAAAACGGACAAATTGAAAAAAATAAAAACACAAGAACAAGAATTCCTTGCTTTTTAAATCCAATGCTCGTCATTGATGATCTCCACATAATCCCTTATATTAAGCTTTTCATTCTATTAGATTTAATAGTATAGATTAAGATAAGCACTCTATCCTTTCCCTCTCACTGAATATTAGTGTAATGTGGTTAGTCTCTTTTAAAAATGTCTCTCGTATAAACTTTCCGCTCCACATTATCCAACGCCGCATCATATCGGTTGGCTATGATGTCATCAGATTCGGATTTGAAGGTTTCAATGCCGTTTATTACCTTGTTACCGAAGAAAGTCGTTCCGTGCTCAAGTGTTGGTTCGTAAATAATAACTTTTGCGCCCTTGGCCTTGACACGCTTCATAACACCTTGAATGGATGACTGACGGAAATTGTCAGAATTGGATCTCATCGTGAGGCAATAGACTCCAATTGTCACTTGCCTTTCCCGAGAAGCATCGTATTGAACATGTTCGTAACTATAATAGCCGACCTTGCGCAAAACTTGGTCTGCGATGAAGTCCTTACGGGTACGGTTGCTTTTTACTATGGTAGACATTATATTCTGAGGCACTTGATCGTAGCTAGCAAGGAGTTGCTTAATATCTTTGGGTAGGCAATAGCCGTCATAACCGAAGCTCGGGTTGTTACAATGTGTGCCAATTCTTGGATTGAGGCAAACTCCTTCTATAATCGCTTGAGTGTTTATGCCCTTTACCTCTGCATATGTATCCAGCTCGTTGAAATACGAAATTTTAAAAGCCAAGTATGTATTTGCGAAAAGTTTAACCGCCTCCGCCTCAGTTGTACACATAAAGAGCTGCGGTATATCTTTCTTAATCGCTCCTTCTGCGATGGTTTCTGTAAATCTGTAAGCTGCTGCTTCAAGAAACGGATTAGACTGATCATAGCCAACTATAATTCTTGAAGGATAGAGAGCGTCATATAGAGCCTTGCTTTCGTGAAGAAACTCAGGAACAAAGATGATATTCGGGATGATAATCTCAGTCCTTCCATCATCCTGACACTTTTGATAGGAGTACTTTTGGCGAACTGCCTCTGTATAGCCTACCGGAATGGTAGACTTTATTATCATTATCGCATCAGGGTTAACCTCAAGAACAAGTTTTATGACATCTTCAACGGAAGAGGTATCAAAGAAGTTCTTTATAGGATTGTAGAACTGATAGGAACAGCAATTACGATAACCTCAGCATCGCGATATGTAGCTTTGCCATAAAGAGTCGCAATCTGGTTGAAATTTTTTTCAATAAATACTTTTCTATGTATTCATCTTTAACAGGAGACCTCTTATCATTGATAAGAGCTACCTTCTCTGAAACGATTCAATTGTTATAACCTCGCTGTTGCGATAAGAATGTCGCTATGCTCAAGCCGACATAACCGGTTCCTGTAATTGCAATCTTCATAGTGTAAATCTATATTTATTCATTTTCTATTTCCTCATCGTACACCTTGTACTTTGAGTTCTTGCTCTTGAACTCGGAGACGGTGCGTTTCATCAGACGAACCATATCCGGTATCTCGACGGCGCGGGAGAGAGTCTCGAGGTCTTCAATAACCTTGAGGGCATCGGCATAATCGTATTCGCGGACTTTGGCGATGCGGATGCGATCGTGATCGGTAGGGAAAGTGTTCTCTTTATTAGAGAGGACTTCCTCATAGAGTTTCTCGCCGGGGCGAAGTCCTATGTAGGCTATTTGAATATCCTTATCAGGGATAAGACCCGCAAATTCTATCATTCTCTTTGCAAGGTGAGCAATCTTAACTGATTCCCCCATATCAAATACAAAGATCTGATTGCCGGTGGACATCATTGCTGCTTCCATAACCAAACGGCAAGCCTCCGGAATAGTCATAAAGAAGCGTGTAATTTCTGGATCAGTCACAGTTACAGGACCTCCTTTAGCAATCTGTTCACGGAAACGCGGTATTACTGAACCATTAGAGCCTAGTACATTACCGAATCGTGTTGTAACAAACTTTGTACGACCACTATGTTTGCCTTGCTCGATAGCAAGACCGAGAGCCTGTACATAGATTTCAGCAAGACGCTTGGTACAACCCATAATATTGGTTGGATTCACCGCCTTATCGGTAGATACCATCACCATTTTCTCTACATCATATTCGATACACTTGTCCGCTACATTACGTGAGCCAACAACATTAACCAATACCGATTCACATGGATTTTCTTCCATAAGCGGAACATGCTTGTAAGCAGCAGCATGGAACACTATCTGCGGACGCCATTTCCTGAATGCATAATCAAGTCGAGGCCTCAAGCGGACATCACCAATTACCGGCACAAAATTCAGTTCTGGGAAGCGCTCTTCAAGTTCAAGACGGAGATTGTGCATAGGTGTCTCTGCATTATCGAAAAGTACCAATTGCTTTACGCCAAAACCTGCCAACTGACGGCAAAGTTCCGAGCCAATGGAACCGGCAGCACCGGTAACCATTACCTCCTTGCCTGCAAAGTTCTCCTGAATCTCCTTGATGTTGATTTTTATTTCATCACGACCAAGCAAGTCTTCAATCTTGATTTCACGAATGTTTTGTTTCATTACCTTTCCGTCAACTACCTCGTCGATTGAAGGAGCAATGAGAACTTTCAGCTTACACTCGGTACAATACTTAATCAACCTTTCCTGTTCTTCACGTGCATCATCTTCGATAGCAAAGAGTACTCCGTCGATTCTATAGTTTTCTTTGATTCTCTCTAAGCTATTTAAGTCTTTGAAACTGATAACCGGATATTCAGATATTTTATAGTTTTTCAGTTTGTTATCATAACACAAGAAACCGGCAATTTTATAGTGAGGTGACGTTGCCAATCGGGTAATGACAGAAACACTTTTATCATCAGTACCATAAATTAAAATTCTTTCGATATTTCCTTGTCTGCCATAATGTTCGCGTACGAAATTGTAAACAACAATCATAGCGATTCGCATGATCATCAACAAGGCAAACGAAATCAGCAAATCCAATATCAAAGCTACCCATAACCTGGACGACACTTCTATAGACGGCACCACATAAAGCAATACAGCCAATGCAACAAACTTACATATTATAGCAACCGTCAATTTACTCATTGAATGAAGCGTAGAATGACGGATAATAGCTTTGTGAGTCTTGAAGATAGTAAAGAAGAGACATGAAAACAAAAGGGAGCCTGAGAGCCACCAGATTGCTGTAATCGCACTTATTCCGCTCGGAGAGAAGAATAATTTTGCCAAAGAAATAGCAAATAATGATGACAAAACAGATACGGCTAAGTCCAGGCAAAGAACCACAGTAGAATTTAAATAGCTCTTGTGGTATAGTTTCTCGAGATAATTCATATAGAAATGGGACGTAAATGAATTAAAACTTTTTATAATATTTTTATCACAATGGCGTATGGCATGTGTAGGTAAACAAATTATTTACAAGTTATTACAATTATTTCTTATGAAACATCTTTATCCATGTGAACAAAACCGTCAATCTCTTCTGTGAAAAATTTCACTTTTTTGGTGTGCCAATTACCATATTCAAGAGGAGCAAATGGAGTTACCTCATATTCGATGTAATCCTCTTTCCTACGAATGGCATCGTGCTTCTGCTGATATTTCTCAAAGTCCGTAGTATGCACACTTATTCCGACAATGGCAAATGGGAATTTTGGATTGTTCACCACAAAAACTGTAGCCTTTGGAAATATTCTTGCTAAGAAATAAGCAGAATGCTCAAAGCCATGCCAATATTCGCCTGTACGATACAAGCACATCTTATTATTATTCTTGATTTCGCGCTTAGCAATATCAAGAGATTGCGTGTTGATTAAACGTACTAACTTAACGCCGCAGGGTTCTGTGTCGTAGTCTGAAAACATATATAATCTATTTTGGTTAAATCTAATCAGTTAGTGTTCGAGGCACTTGTCATAGTCAGCCAATCGCTGAATAAGAATTTGTTTGCTTTTCTTGGGAGCTTCTTCACGTTTCCAGGACTCAATCAACTGGTGAGCCTTTTCATGATAGAAGACATTATCGGTACATCCATAGAGCGTTACCATCAGCAAAGCCAAAGACTGCTCTGCCGTGATTTTCGGTAACATCACCTGTATCAATTTCAAAATTCCACCTGTCTTATCTTTGTCCCCCAATATCGTGCAAGCGGGTAAAAGAATTGAATATAGTTTACAACGAAGGATAGAAGTATCTGCTTTCAGTTCTGAAAACATCAGATATGTACTCTTAGCTAACTTTGTATCTTCTTCTGTCGTTTCTCCTTTATGGAAACGGCACAATGCATCATGAAGTTCTTGGGAAAGATTCGAATTATCCAATCCGTGTGGACATTTTTCCTTTTCTTTGGAATCATTGATATCAATGACCTCGTATTGTGTCGGGTGTACATTCATAAGAGGAACACACATCCAATTATCCACAAATACCATAATCTGACTAACAGTGGATTTCGGTCTTGTAACAAGATGGGCCTCTATTCCCTTGAACTGCCCTTTGGTGATCTTGATTCTGTCACCCTTAATCAATAATGTCTGGTCGAGCAAATAAAGAGGTATATATCCTCCGTATGAACGGGCGATCCATTGCAAGGTTTTAATGGTGCTATCTTTGACATATGGATAATAATATGATCCATCAGAGTTGGTTACCCGTCGAAGTACACTATATTGAGGTTGATTTCTTTTCAACACGAAAAGATCATCCTCGTTACAGTGAATGAAAAAATAGTTGTACAGAAGGGATTCCTGCGTCGTCACTAATTTTCCATCGACATCTTTAGTTTCAGCGTATGTAGGGGCAAAATATTCAAAAGGAGTTTCTCCAGAGCATTTTCGGCGTTCTAACTCTCGGTCCAAACCGACGGTCAATCCTTTTTTACCGAAAGGGAAAAACATAAGATACCATCTTACGATTTTTCTGTCGAGAACAGGCTTTACCGATTTCAATAATTTCGTGTGTCCAGATTTAGGAGCAACTGCCATATTTTCAGTATGTTTTATGCTAAAAAAAGTATGTGACTGAGCTTGGCAAGATGATTTATATCTACTTGTCTATCAATAATTTATATATAGAAGAATGAGGATTTTTTTCCTCAAATCCTTCATAAAGCCCCGTTTTTAAAGTTCATACTTCTTGCATAATCGTTAAGTAAATTCCTATCTAATTGACATGTAATTCTTTCCTTGATTGTATGGTTTCTATGTAAGAAACTATACAAAATCGAAACATCCTGTTATTCAATGCAATAAAGAATTTACCTTCTCAGTTTGTCGAGTTTGTGAAGCCTTTTGTCTATTTTGTACTATCATCAAGCTATTCTAAGGCGATTTAATGGTAAAAATATTATTTAATAGACGCTTGTATACAAAGCATTGAAAATCAATATATTTCCATTCTGGGGGGGGTATTTTAAAAGATGATTCTGATAAAAAATAATCTTTATTTAACTTGCGTAATTAGGCCATTTAGATTAGTTTTGCAGCAGATTTATGGTTTCTTACATAGAGACCATATTGCTAAGTACTCCTAAAATTCCTCTATTAGCCTTGTCCATTACCGAGTTTTCAAGTGAGGCTAAATAAATTCGTGTAGTTTTCTCGGATGTATGTCCCATCCCTGCGCTGATTACTGAAATCGGGATATTATGTTTACGTGCTATTGTCGCCCAAGTGTGCCTGGCGGTATATGACGAAAGCGACAAATTCCCTCCAAGTTCCTCTCCAAGCCGTTTCAATTTACGGTTATGATAATTCAACTCTATCCGATATTGCTTGTATACCTCTTCCTGATTGGTTGCTGTAATGACCGGAAATATGTATGGGCTGTCTTTTGTTTGTTCCGAATAACGGCTGATAATGATTTCTATACGAAGTTGAAACTCCTTTTTTTGCGCCGTTCTATGCTGGAAATCACTTTGCCCCTGTATTTTCTGAATGATATATATTCCTGATAAATATCACGGTCTCCGGCCTCCAATTTTTTTACCAGATTGCTTTTGGGTACTTTGCCATAGTCCAACAACCGGTATTCACCGACGCTATATGCCAATAGCAAACTGATAAGCATAAAATAACTTCTCATACCGCTAGGCTATAATTTCAGAATAGGTTTAAGTATGAGAGTATTCACAATCATATATCCAATTGAATCTTTATTAACTATAATATCCTCTTCTTCCAGACTTTCAATCATTTACTTCCACCTCTTCCGTTGTTTCGTTGTTGAAATCAAAGGGGAGTTGGAACATTTGTTCCTGACTGTCCTCAAAATAGATGTCTATTGTCTGCTGGTCTTAACACTCCGAAGTGTAGTCCAGACGGAACACCTCCCTGTCAAGCGGATAGCGGTCGTTAGGAAGCAATACCATTCCAATGTTTCCTGCTCGGAGGCCATTCCAAGCAACAGACCTTTTACCTCTTCAGCACTTACAAAATCACGGATAGCCGATTGCTCCGCATAAACACTGAGAGCCGTAGCACGAATCTCATCCAATCGGTTGTTGATTTCCTTTACCGCCACACTCTTACCGGAAGCACAACCTGAGTACCACATAGATTACGGCACTCGCATCTTCACACTGAAGGCTGCATGGAATATTTCCCGACATTCAACTTTGTCATTACAGGGCAATTCCCCTTGTCATCTGATTCGCTCTTTTTGAGGCAGAGCAACACCTTTACATTTGCTTGATTCATAGTCTATTCCTTTGTTTGCAAAATTATTGGATATAGAGCAAATGAAAGACATGAAAAATATAGCGGAATATAAAAAGAAGTCCTCTACACTAAAACCAAGCTTATATTTTTTCACCAACTCGAAAAATAAGTAATTTTGTCACAGCAAATAATACAGAAACAGCGTTCATAGTGGTCATGGCAACGGATAAGTAGTCGGTTGCAGATGTTTTTACGCAACTGAATTCGACCCCAAATTGACAACGGATAGCTAGAAATTCTTTCTCTAATCATCAAAAAGTGCTTAAAAAGCCTTCTCAGCCATATGTAGGGCAGAATTGCTTATCTCCTTTAATTCTCAACCGTTTGCATCATTCTTCACAAAATCTTTCCGCATGTGTGCGAGTTTTTTTATCTTTGCACTCATTTAATCGATAAAATTCAGGGAATTATTATACTCTACATTTAATTCTATCAACATTAACCCTATGGGATATAAAGAAGAAATAGCCAGAAGAAGGACTTTTGGGATTATCAGTCATCCGGATGCCGGAAAAACAACCCTTACTGAAAAATTATTATTGTTCGGGGGGGCTATCCACGTAGCCGGAGCCGTAAAATCCAATAAGATAAAAAAAACGGCCACCTCCGATTTTATGGAAATTGAACGGCAAAGAGGTATCTCGGTTGCTACTTCTGTTATGGGATTTGAATATAACGGTATAAAAATCAACATCCTCGACACACCCGGTCACCAGGATTTTGCTGAAGATACTTTCCGTACTCTTACCGCCTGCGACAGTGTGATCATTGTCATTGACGCTGCTAAAGGGGTAGAAACCCAAACCAGAAAACTCATGCAAGTATGCCGGATGCGTAAAACGCCTGTTATTGTATTTATCAACAAACTCGACAGGCCGGCTCATGATCCTTTTGATCTTTTAGACGAAATTGAAAAGGAATTACAAATTCATGTCAATCCTCTTAGCTGGCCTATCGGTAGCGGAGACACATTTAAAGGAGTTTATAATATTTATCGCGGAGGTCTCTATTTATTTAACCCGGGAGGACAAACCCTGCCAGAAGGTATCGAAATCCAAGATTTAAACTCAGACGAACTGGTCCGGCATATTGGAGAACGGGATGCTCATACGCTCTGCGAAAATCTGGAGCTGATCCAGGGGGTATATCCTACGCTGGAACAAAATGATTACCTGAATGCAGAAGTGGCTCCTGTATTTTTCGGCTCTGCTTTAAATAACTTCGGGATCAAAGAACTGCTGGATTGCTTTATCGAGCTCGCACCTTCTCCTCTCCCCCGGGAGACAGAAGAACGAATCGTAAAAGCAGACGAAGATAAATTTACTGGTTTTGTATTTAAAATCCATGCTAATATGGATCCAAATCACCGGGATCGTATCGCTTTCGTCAAAGTATGTTCCGGAATTTTCAAACGAAATACCAATTATTTGCATGTACGAAACGGAAAGATGTTGAAATTTTCGACTCCGACAGCGTTTATGGCTTCTAAAAAATCCATTATCGACGAGGCTTATCCGGGAGACATTATCGGTTTACACGATACCGGCACTTTTAAGATAGGGGATACGCTGACCGAAGGGGAAAAATTACATTTTAAAGGAATTCCCAGTTTTTCTCCGGAACTATTCAAATATATTGAAAATGCCGATCCCATGAAATCCAAACAACTGGCAAAAGGAATTGACCAATTAATGGACGAAGGAGTGGCTCAGTTGTTTGTCAACCAGTTTAACGGACGCAAAATAATCGGTACCGTAGGAGCTCTTCAATTTGAAGTGATCGAATACCGCTTATTGCATGAATACGGGGCTTCCTGTCGCTGGGAAAGTTTGAATCTTTATAAAGCCTGCTGGATTGAAGCTTTGGACAATAACGAATTAATCGATTTCAAAAAACACAAGGCCCAATATATGGCAAAAGATAAGCAAGGACGGGATGTCTTTTTAGCAGATTCTCAATATATGCTGCATATGGCGCAGGAAAATTACAAAAAACTGGTTTTCCATTTTACTTCAGAATTCTGATTATTAACGATTAGACAATACAAAATCATGGTACAAGTAGGAAAATCCTTTACGCAAAAAATGACAGTGCAACTAAAAGACACGGCAGCCGTATACGGATCAGGCCATCTGGAAGTATTCGCCACTCCGGCTATGGTAGCATTGATGGAAAATACCGCTGTCAAATGCCTGGAAGGTGAACTGGAAAAAGGTTCCGATACTGTCGGCATTGAAATCGACGTTCAGCACCTAAAAGCAACAGCTATAGGCAGGCAAATTTCTTGCCAAGCAACAATTACTCAGGTTGAAGGGAGAAAAATTAGTCTTGAAATAGAAGCATGGGACGAAAAAGGCAAAATAGGTTCAGCCCGTCACGATCGGTTTATCATAGATCCGGAGCGGTTTATGGCAAAACTTTAAACGAACCTCTCTATGGAAAAAGAATTTTTTATACCCGATTGGTCAGGTAAAACGATCTTAGTTGCAGAAGATGTAGACAGCAATTACATGGTTTTATCGGCCCTCTTGAGAAAGACAAAGGTATCGGTTCTACGGGCGACAAATGGACAGGAAGCTTTGGAAATGATCCAGCAACATCCGCAGATAATTGCTATATTGATGGACATCAGTATGCCGGGTATGGACGGCATAGAAGCCACTCGTCTGATCAAAGAAAATTTTCCGGATAAGATTATCATTGTCCAGACAGCTCATGCCCGGGATATGTACCGGGATAAAATGAACGCAGAAGGTTGTAACGATTATTTACTAAAACCTCTCCGACAAAAAATGTTGATAGAAACACTCAGTAAATATCTTTCATAAAATGCAGTTTAAACTGACTTCAGAATTTCAACCCACCGGAGATCAGCCGGAGGCAATAGAGCAACTGAGCCAAGGGGTCCTTAGGAATACCGAATCCCAGGTATTACAAGGAGTTACCGGTTCCGGAAAAACGTTCACGATTGCCAATGTTATCAACCGGATAAATCGTCCGACCCTCATTCTAAGTCACAACAAAACTTTGGCAGCACAATTATACGGAGAATTTAAAACTTTTTTCCCCGAGAATGCTGTAGAATATTTCGTTTCTTATTACGATTATTATCAACCGGAAGCATATCTTCCGACGACAGATACCTATATAGAAAAAGACCTGGCCATTAATGAAGAAATTGATAAATTAAGGCTGCGCACCACAGCTTCGCTCCTCTCCGGCCGTAAAGATATTATCGTTGTTTCTTCTGTATCCTGCCTCTACGGTATGGCAGACCCCCGGGCTTTTGGTTCCAATGTCATCCATCTGACCAAAGGTATGAAAATTAACCGGAATCAGCTGCTCCGCCGCCTGGTAGATGCTTTATACGCCAATAACGAACTGGAATTTAAACGAGGATGTTTCCGGGCAAAAGGAGAGACTGTCGATATTTTCCCGGCTATAGAAACATTCGACGGACTGGCCTACCGCATTGAATTCTGGGATAACGAAATCGACCGCATCCATTCTTTCGATCCGACAAGCGGCAGAAGTATAGCAGAATTTGATGATCTGGATATTTATCCGGCTAATTTGTTTGTTACCGATAAAGCTACAGTTGCTCATGCCATTATCGAAATTGAAAAAGACATGCATTTACAGGTAGCTTATCTGAAAGAAATAGGGAAATTACTTGAATCCAAACGCTTGGAAGAAAGGGTCCGTTACGACCTGGAAATGATACGGGAACTGGGATATTGTCCCGGTATTGAAAACTATTCCCGCTATTTTGATGGCAGGGCAGCCGGGGTTCGTCCGTTTTGTCTGCTGGATTATTTTCCAGAAGATTTCCTGATGGTGATAGACGAATCCCACGTAACCGTCCCTCAAATACGAGCCATGTACGGAGGTGATCATGCCCGCAAACAAACTTTGATTGAATACGGATTCCGCTTGCCGGCAGCCTTCGATAACCGTCCTTTAACTTTTGAAGAATTTGAAAATAAAACCCGGCAAACCATCTATATTAGTGCGACCCCCGCTGATTATGAACTGGAAAAAAGCGGAGGCATTGTCGTCGAACAAATTATCCGCCCGACAGGCATACCCGACCCTTCTATAGAAGTTGTCCCCAGTCTCAATCAAATTGACCACCTGGTGAACGAAATCCAAAAACGGATTGTAAAACAGGAAAGAACTTTAGTGACAACGTTAACCAAAAAAATGGCCGAACGACTTAGTGAATATTTCGACCAAATTGGTATAAAATGTCAATACATTCATTCCGATATCGATACCCTGGAAAGGGTAAAGATTTTAGAAAATCTCAGGAAAGGAGTGATCGACGTACTGGTAGGTGTAAATTTGCTCAGGGAAGGCCTCGATCTCCCGGAGGTTTCTCTGGTGGCGATTCTCGATGCAGATAAAGAAGGGTTTCTGCGTTCCACCCGTTCCCTTGTACAAACAGCCGGACGAGCTGCCCGGAATACAGAAGGTAAAGTCATCATGTATGCCGATCGCATCACCCGATCGATGCAGGAAACCATAGAGGAAACAAACTATCGTCGGGAGAAACAATTGAAATATAACGAAGATCATCATATTACTCCCCGGCAAATCCGGAAATCGACAGATTCTGTATTGACGCAAACCGCCAAAGCTTATATAGAAGAAGAACATATCTCTACAGTAGCCGATCCGGTTACAGCCTATATGAGCAAACCGGAATTGGAAAAAATGCTCCAAAAAACCAAGGCAGCCATGCAAAAAGCCGCTAAGGAACTGGACTTTATCGAAGCTGCCCGGCTGAGAGACGAAATGTTTAAACTGGAAAAACTGGTCAATCCGAATAAAGAATAAACCCATCTCCTTAAATCCGCCCAGCAGCAAACGATTTACCCCTTTTCCGAAGGGATCAACGGTCCCCTAATCAAATAAAATCTGAACTTCTATATACTCGAAAATTCCGAACTTTTCCTAATTTTTACAATATAAATTTTAAAAAGTTACTTTTTGTAATTACCAGTTATTATTTCTAATATTGCGACCGATTTAAAATAAGTTTGTGATTTTTATAACGCCATCCAATAATTATACACTACAATATTAACATCACCTAGGTATGAAACCACATTCATTTTCTTATTTTATCAGACTTATCCTCTTTATTTATTGTTGTACAATTTTGGGAGCCTGCGGAAGCGATGAGCATTCCCCTATTCCGTCACCGGAAACGGCTCTTTCTTCTTTAAACGGCCATAGTATAAATTTCTATTACGAATACGAAGGAAAACTATACCGTGCGATGTCGATTAATGTATCGGAAACCGGCGTTCTCAAAGCGCTTTGTTACGATGCTAAAGAAATGTTAGGCGGGGACACATATAGCTATACCAAACACAGTGAAAATACCGCTTATCTGGAGTTACTGATTCATTACATTTCCGCTTCCGAAAGGGAATGGGAACCCGAGCATCGCTATCAAATGGATTTAATTTTTGCTTCCGCAAATCAGGGATATGCAGAAGGGAAAGATTATTACACCACACTTTATAACGGGCTGATCACGAAAGTTTTCAGTAGGCTTAAATGGTATTTTATGATAGATTCTTCTGACTTGCCTGATAAAGCAGCTATCGACAGATTTTTAAATCAGGGAGGATCAAACGAAGGAGCAACAGAGTATTCGAATGCCTTAAAAGCAAAGGTTACTTCGATTAACAATTACTACCCCCGGCCCAGCATTGTAGTCGGAGTTACCAAAAACAGTACCACCGGCCTCCCTCCCTCCATCGGTTTCTGCATAGGAACCTCCCCTCATCCCACTGTAAATAATGCTATTATTTGCAGAGAAGAAGCCAGCACCCTCCTCCAGGATAATTTTGTAACCTACTTAGGAGCATATACCACAGATCCTATCCTAAGCAATGGAACGACTTACTACATTCGACCCTATCACCGGGAAGGCGATAAAACAATTTATTACGAAGAAACTGTTGCAGAAACAATGGGTAACAATTATAATCTCATGCTGATACCCAGCCTTTCTAAAATTTATACCATCAGTTATAATATAAAACCGAAAGGTTCCTATACCTTACAAATAGTTTACAGAATTCACAAAGGCAATCAACAGGATGATTTTTATACGCAAACTTTACAAACCATAAACGGAGGTAGCGGAAACCTGACCTGGAAGATAGCCGATGGTCCATACGCCTGGGAAGATATTCATGTCATCTGGGCCGAATTCAAAGACAATAACACCGGTATCATTTATTCTGCAGACAGTTGCCCTGGAGGAGCCGGAGATTCCTGCCTATAATACAAGAACCGAAATAAAGGATATTCAATAAATCATAGAAAAATAATCTCCGGCTCAAACCGGAGATTATTTTTCTATCCACTATCAAAAAACGGGTATATTAAAATAAACAAGACATAGAAAAAGGAGTTACTTTTATCTGTAACTCCTTGATTTTCAGTTGAGCGATAAACGGGACTCGAACCCGCGACCTTCGGCTTGGGAAGCCAACGCTCTACCAACTGAGCTATTATCGCAAACTTGTATAATAAAATAAACCAAATAAGGTATTTGGTTTCTGAGCGAAAAACGGGACTCGAACCCGCGACCCCGACCTTGGCAAGGTCGTGCTCTACCAACTGAGCTATTTTCGCATTTCAATATAGCCAGTTTTAGAATCGTCTCCTTGCCAAGGTCGGAAATTTGTATTTCTGGGGCAAGGTCGTGCTCTACCAACTGAGCTATTTTCGCATGATTTCAAAACAACACGTTTTCTTTGTTGCGGTGCAAATATAACACGTTTTTGAGTAAATTTCCAAATAAAAGATAAAAAAAATCGGCCGGTTCTGCAAAACCGACCGACCACTAAAATCAAACTACCTACTTCACTTCAATTGTTTTTTGCAATTTCTCCGTCTCTGCATTCTTGGGCATTGTAATCTCAAGAATTCCGTCTTTGTAGGAAGCCTCAGCTTCAGCTACATTGTACTTCTCCTCCGGTAGTTCGATTGTTCGGTGAAAAGAATAGGAAGAAAATTCCCTCCGAAGATATTTTCCTTTTTCTCCCTCCTCTTCTTTCTCTTCCCTACTCTCACCTGATATGTTCAGAAATCCATCCTTGTACTCTAACTTTATATTTTCCTTATCCATGCCGGGAATCCGAAGATCTAAGATCAGATTCTGATCGTCTTCTTTAACATTTAAAGCCGGGACCCCGCTTCTTTCTTCTGTCGACTGATAAGGCATTACGGTATTAAAAAACTCATCCAATAAACTGGAATAGAAAGGCCGTAATTCAGTATTTTTCTTGACTAAGCTCATAATCGAATAATTTGATAGTAATACATCTAAATTTCAGAGGATTTTACGGCCTATCTGAAAGGACAGTTTCAGAACATTCATTAAATAATCCAAAATAAAAATATGAATAGTAAAACCCTCTGCATCTTCTTTTTTCTTTAAGCAGCCTTTACCCCTCTATTTATCTTATACAGAAAAAATACTTCCGGAAGTTTAAGTTTTAAATGATGGTTATCTCCCATTTATTTTCTATTTTAGATGTCCGAAAACAAAAGACTGTTTCTCAGGAATCAAAATTTTTATTTAATTTGTTTTATTATTTGTACTATGGCTATTATAAAAAAATTGAACGGACATACCCCAAAATTTGGAAAGAACTGTTTTTTAGCTGATAATGCAGTTATTGTAGGCGATGTAGAAATGGGCGACGATTGTAGCATCTGGTTCGGCGCTGTTTTAAGGGGAGACGTACATTATATAAAAATTGGGAATAAGGTAAATATCCAGGATAATGCTACTATCCATGCCACGTATCAGAAATCCCCTACCAATATTGGCAACAATGTTTCAATTGCTCACAACGCTGTCATCCACGGTTGTACGATAAAAGACAATGTCTTGATTGGAATGGGAGCTATTGTACTGGATAATGCCGTTATCGAAAGTAACTCTATTATTGCTGCCGGTAGTGTGGTAACAAAAGGTACTGTCGTAGAATCAGGCTGGGTATACGCCGGAATACCTGCTAAGAAAATAAAGCAAATGGGACCCGAATTACTGAAAGGTGAGGTAGAACGAATCGTAAATGCCTATTCCATGTATGCCAGTTGGTATAAAGAGGAATAGAAAAACGCCTCAAACCTTATAGAATGTTTTAAAACAAACGAGACAAAAAAGTATTGAAAATAGGCTTCTAAAAATTAAATCTTTATTTTTGCTTTAAATATCCACCCCCCGAAGATCAGAAAAACATTTTCTGAATACTCGGGTCTATAATCAGAACAGTATGAGTGTAATTATTTCACCGTCTCTTTTATCCGCCGATTTTTTAAATCTCGGACAAGACATTGACATGGTTAACAAGAGTAAAGCGGATTGGTTTCATCTGGATGTAATGGACGGCGTATTTGTACCGAACATTTCTTATGGATTACCCGTCATTTCCCAAATCAATAAAAAAGCGACCAAACCCTTGGACGTACATCTGATGATCGTACAGCCGGAACGTTATATCGAACAATTTTTTAAAGCCGGAGCAGATATTTTAACAGTACATTTGGAAGCCTGTACTCATTTACACCGTACGCTACAATGTATTAAATCTTTTGGCATGAAAGCCGGAGTTGCCTTAAATCCCCATACAGCCATTCATAATCTGGATGACATCATCACCGACATCGATTTGGTGTTGATCATGAGTGTTAACCCGGGATTCGGCGGACAATCCTTTATCGAAACCTCCCTGAATAAGGTAAAAAAACTCAAAAAACTTATCCGGGAAAGCGGAAGTGAAACGCTGATAGAAGTAGACGGAGGTGTCAACACAGAAACCGGACAAGCCCTGGTAGAAGCCGGAGCAGATGCTCTCGTGGCAGGAAGTTTCGTTTTCAATTCCCCAGATCCTCAGGAAACCATACGTGCCTTAAAAGAACTGAAATAAACTGAAATTCTAGTATGTCCGAAACGATTATAAAAGCTGATAAAGCCGTCATCCGCCAACAGAAAGTAACTATATTAAAAGATGTCACTTTAGAAATAGAAAGCGGAGAATTTATTTATATTATCGGTAAAGTAGGAAGTGGCAAAAGCTCTTTTCTGAAAACCTTATATGCCGAACTTCCTTTGGAATACGGGAACCTGGAAGTAGCCGGATTTCAGTTGAAAAAAATTAAAAAATCCCAGATCCCTTTACTGCGGAGAAAATGTGGAATTGTTTTTCAGGATTTCAAATTACTTACCGACCGGAATGTATACGCGAACTTGGAATTTGTATTGAAAGCAACCGGCTGGAAAAATAAAAAAGCAATTGAAGAACGGATAGATACCGTATTGAATAAAGTGGAAATGCCCGATAAGAAATTTAAAATGCCCCATGAATTATCCGGAGGAGAACAGCAACGTATTGTATTGGCACGGGCACTTTTAAATGCCCCCCCTATCATTCTCGCAGACGAACCAACGGGCAATATCGATCCGGAAACCTCTTACCGATTGGTAGAATTATTAAAAGATCTCAGCGAAAGCGGAAAAACGATTCTTATCGCCACCCACCAATACGACCTGATCAAACGCTACCCGGGACGTGTCATGCGTTGTGAAAACGGGACGCTGACAGAAGACGAACAACTTACCGTTCGTCCTCATACTTTGGCACCGGCAGATATTGAAAGTATTGAGAATACACCTCTAGCAGAAGAAGCAATACCTGCCGAAGAAGGGCTGGTGAGCGAACCGATAGATACCGAGGCTTACCCGGCCGTTCCAACAGAGGAAAAAGCAAATTCCGACCAGACCATCCTTCCGGAGGAGACGACGGAAACACCATCTTATTTTATAGAAGAGGAAAAAATTCCGGAAGTAACCCCTGACAATCATTCAGAAAAGCAAAAGCCCGATACCCCCACTTCCACAGAAAAACCTTTCGGTTTCGAGTTAATAGACTAAACTAGAAAACGCCCTAAAGCCAGACTGAAAGGTGAAATAGAGGTTTCGAAAATGTTATTCCCGGAATGTATCTTTCTGCCTGTAAGAGAAAGAAATATCCCCGCAAACAACTGAATATCAAATATAAATCAGGAGTTATTTCCCCCTGAGTATTTTAAGGAAATAAAATAGTTAAAACAAAGACCCACACAAAGGAAACCCATGACAATTCAAACCGATAAGAAAAGAATTTTTCCCAAAAAATGATTCAGTCGGATATTCATTCTAAAACGTTTACTTTTATCTTATAATCAGATCCATAATTGACAATGTATAATCCTTGATTTTCCCATCCGCAGTCGGGACACATTTTTTCAAACCGGAAAACCGAAAAAATACCTTGCGGATCCGCCTGATAAAAAGCTTGCGGGAAACGGACTCCGAAACGGGCAGCCAACGGTATAAAATACAACCCCAAATCGTAAGCCTTATTCGTCAAAGTATGGGGTTCCGAATCAAAATATTCCCGGTATTTCACTGCAAAGTTTTTCGCATCTTCGGAATAATTATCCACATAACTATAGGTAAAAAGCTTTACGTTCAATTTATAAAAATTCTCGTGATCTATGGAAGTAAAATTCTGCCAGTCCGGAAAACCGATTACGGTAATTTTATAAGTATCTTTTAAAAGAGATAATACGGGCAGTATTTTACTTAAATCCGTTTCCCGGGAAGTTGGCAATATTAAAATATTCTCCTGTTCCTCACTCAGCATCAATTTTAATCCTTCCAGTGTTTCTCCTTGAAAATCCCAATTATAAAACCGTACTCCGGGCAAAGTTTCCAATCTTTCTATCCATATTTTTTTCTCGGCCCTGTCTTTTCGGGTTTGTTCGTCATCCACGGCATTCTGTAAAAATTTGAGACAAATAATATTTGCAGAAGCCCTTTGATCTCCCACCCAGTAAGTCATTTTTTCTATCAATGAAGCAAAAGAAATATTGACCTGCAAAAAATTCGGATGCTGTCCGAAATTCTCATTCCGTGCAGAAAGAGGGTATACAACCGGTATTTGTTTATTACTGAGATTTTCCATCAATATGCGATATTCGGAACTATATACCGGTCCTAAGATTAAATCCGGATTCAATTTATTCAGTTCCGGAACGATTTCATTCATTTTAGAGTTGCTCTTTTCCGTATCGAAAACATGCATCTCTATTTTATAACCCGCTTGTTTCAGACTATCTATGGCCAGCAAAATTCCTTCATAAAAATATATAAACTGCTCTGATTTATGTAAAACTGAAACCGAAGACGGAATCCTTCCTCCCGTAGTATCCGTCGCTATCGTCGCAATATCTACATTCTGTTGGGCATATAAGGGCAACAAAAGAGCTACCTTTACGTATTTGTTTTCCGGTACGGAAGGATCTATAACCAATGGAAGCGTATCAATTCCCAAAGTATCGCTGATACCTGTTTCATTCTCTCGTCCCTCCTCTTCCTCTGTCTGTCCTGAGAACGGAGTTTCTTTTTCCACCTCTCCCCCGGGAATTGTTTCCGTTTCCTTTCCGATCTGAGTTCTATCGATCGCCCGCAAAGGTAAACGTACAATAGCACCGATAGACAACGGGACGTTTTCGTATTCTTTGTTTTCCCTCAGAATGCGCTTTACTTTAATACCAAATTTCCGGGAAATCGAATACAATGTTTCTCCTTTCACCACCTTATGATAATAATATTCCCCGTCCTGTTGAATATAAGGAGCTACATAAGGTATTTTCAATACCTCAAATACAGACAATTCATTTCCTTGCTTTTTATTCAATGCTTTTACCTCTTCTATATCCACCCCATAGGCTTTACAAATAGAAAACAACGTCTGTCCCTGATCCACCACATGCAGGTAATAGCTCTTTCCTTTAATAACTATAATGTCAGTCGACTTACGTATTTCCGATGTTTGTCCGCACAACTGATATCCGATCAATAACAAAAAAAATAAGAGAATGAATTTCGACATATATCGATTTATTTAGCTATATAACAATTATAAATAGGCTTAGTTGGGCAAAAATACGAAAAAGTAATAGATAATTTAAAAATCTAAGCTAATTTTGCAATGCGAAAAAAAGATAGCCATTAAAAGAGTATTTTCCGGAATATCCGAATTTTCCATTGAGGCGACAGCGAAAAACAAAACCCGATAAAGCATACAAGTATGACATTAAAATATCCGAAATTAACTTTTTTCTTGTTGAATTTATTGATAGCTCTTCTATTGTTGACCGGCATTGGATATTTTGTACTCCATTATCTGGATAATTATACCCGACACGGTTACTCAATATCTGTACCCTCATTCCGGGATCTTACTCCAAAACAAGCGGAGGAATTGGCTGCTCACCACAAACTACAGGTAATTGTCATCGATTCTATATACGATGAAAATGCCCTCCCCGGCACTATACAGGAACAATATCCGCTGGAAGGTTCCAAAGTTAAAAATAACCGGACGATTCAATTGATCATGAATGCACGGGATCCGGAACAGATAGCTCTGCCCTCTTTGGCAAACATTCCTTACCGCCAAACATTGAAAACCCTAAAATTGAAAGGATTCGAAATTGGCCACATTGTATACACCCCCTCGGAATTTAAAAATCTGGTTCTGCAATTAAAACACCAGGGAGAGGTAGTAGAACCGGGCACTCTTTTAATGAAAGGAGATACTATAGATATTGTCCTTGGAGAAGGAAATGACGGAAACAATAAAGTATTGATACCCCGTTTATATAAACTGAAAATTGAAGAAGCAAGTCGTTTGCTGAAAGAAAATTACCTGAACCTGGGAGAAATCGTAAAGGATTCTCTCATGGAAGCCGACAAGGATATCAAAGAGGCTATGATTTATTTACAGGATCCTCCGTATATTAAAAACTTCCGCATCACCGCCGGGACACCTGTGAATATCCATGTCACTTTCGATACCCTAAAATTCCAGGCATTGGATTCTCTGCAGATGATGGAATAAACACGGACAGTCTTATATGATAGAATACTTGGAAGATATAGAAGAACCGGAAGAAATATCGGAAGAAGGGACCGAAGTCCGGGAAATGTACGAACATCACCGTATAGAAGCCGATAAAGGCCAACTTCCTCTACGGATAGATAAATTTCTAATGACCCGGCTTCCGAACGCTTCCCGGACCAAAATACAAGAAGCTGCGGATGCCGGCTGTATCTTGGTCAACGACAAAGCCGTAAAATCCAACTACAAGGTTAAGCCCAACGACATCATATCTGTCATAATGTCGTATCCTAAAAGGGATATCGAAATTATTCCCGAAAATATCCCGCTGGATATTGTGTATGAAGACGAACAAGTAATGGTGATCAATAAGCCGGCAGGAATGGTGGTACATCCGGCTTTCGGACATTTCAGCGGTACACTGGTAAATGCTCTGGTCTGGCATTTGAAAGACAACCCTCTTTTTACAACCAACGACATACGTCCCGGTTTGGTTCACCGCATCGACAAAGACACTTCCGGCTTACTTGTTATTGCCAAAACGGAACAAGCCAAAGCCCATTTAGCCTTACAGTTCTTCAATAAAACTTCCGACCGCAAATACGTTGCCCTGTGTTGGGGAAATCTGAAAGAAGATACAGCAACCATTACAGGTCATATCGGGCGACATCCGGTCAACCGTAAGATTATGTCCGTATACCCGGACGGAAGCCACGGAAAACAGGCGGTTACTCATTATAAAGTAATAGAACGGCTGGGGTATGTAAATCTGGTAGAATGTATTTTAGAAACCGGCCGGACACATCAAATCCGCGCCCATTTCAAATACATCGGACATCCGCTTTTTAATGACGCGGAATACGGAGGAGCTGAAATATTAAAAGGTACTACTTTCAGTAAATACAAGCAATTTGTCAACAATTGTTTTCAAATTTGTCCGCGCCAGGCCTTGCATGCCAAAACCCTCGGATTCACCCATCCCGTAACGGGAGAACGCCTTTCCTTCGATTCACCCCTTCCGGAAGATATGGAACAACTTATTGAAAAATGGCGCAGTTATACCAGTGAACGCTAAAGACAAAACCTAAGAATTGAATTATTGAGCCGCCCTCATCTGACCACTGATAAGCAAAAGAGAAAGTTCTGATACTTTTGCCTGATAAATAGCCGATAACTTCCGGTCCACAGCGTCTATATAACTGCGTTGAAATTCCCGGAATTCAATACCCGACAATGTACCGAGCTTGTATTTCTCCAGGGCAGCATCCAGATTTTCGAAGGCTACTTCCGCACTTTCATTTTCAAAATTGACAATCTGCAGATTATTTTCGTAGGTATTATACAACTGGGCTAAATCGGCTAAGGTCTGCAACTCGATATCCCGGTAAGACCATTCGGCATTTTCCTGCTCCAGTTTTGCATTCCGGATTTTACGGATATTTTCCGTCCGGTCAAACACATTCATCCTCAAAGCAACTCCCCAATAAAACCCGTTCGATCGGTTTAAAGAAGTATTAGCCGCAGGCGTCGTCGTACGACTGTAATTATAACCGGTATTAAAATCCAAGGTCGGGAAAAGGGCCGAACGGGCTAATTTCACATCCAAAGCCGAAATCTTCTGATCCTTACGGGCAATCAATAAAGTCGTATTCATGGCCAGGGTATTGTCATATAATTCCCCATACACCAAAGGAGCCTGCAAAAGAATAGTGTCCTGCACATACATAGCCTTTTGCAAATCAGAATTCATGATCATATTCAATGAGATATAGGCGCTTTTCAACAACTCCTTTTGTTTCATATACTTGGAGCTATCCGCATTTAAATCGATTTTAGCCTGTTGCAATTCCAAACCGGACAATACTCCCAGCACATATTTATCGTGAGCCTCGGTATAGCGCTCGCTGGAAAGCGTCAGTGAATGTTTTGCGGCATCGAGCTTACTGTGCTGGACAATCACGTTGTAATACGCTTCACTGACATTTACGATCAGATTTTCCATAGACATCTGTGTATTGAGTTCTCCGATAGCCAACATTTCCTGGTATTTTGCATAAGTCGTAAACATCGACAGGCCATCAAATAAACGCCAATTTAGGGAAACTCCCGCAGAATAGGCATCAGAAGCCACTCCATTCATTTTATTTACCTCCCCTCCCACTTTTGTCTTGCTGTCATTCACCCGTTGGTTTTGCTCCGCATTCAAGGCAACAGTAGGTAAAAAAGGAGCATAATTGGTATTGTTATCCGCTATTTTTTCCTGATTCCGAACCATCTTAATGCTGTAATTCGCCTCCAATGCTTTCCCGATACAATCATTCAAAGTAATCTTTTCCTGCGCTTGCAAGGGCTGGATAGCAACTGTAAACATAAACAAGATATAAAAAACGAATCCCAATCGTCTCATCTTTTTCTATTTCTTAAATCATTAATCTTCTATTCCCTGTGTTCTTCTTTTACCACCGGTTTATCCGTAGACAAATAAGAATAAATAGCAGGTATGATAAATAAAGAAAGGAAGGTGGCACACACCATTCCGCCGACTACCGCTATTCCCATAGCCACCCGGCTTTCTGCTCCTGCCCCCGTCGCCATAGCCATCGGTAAGATTCCCAATACCGTCGATAAACTCGTCATCAGAATCGGCCGGAAACGAGCAACAGCAGCATTCTTTACAGCTTCCATCAAGGGTTCTCCCATCGCCTTACGTTGATTGGCAAACTCAACAATCAAAATACCATTTTTCGATACCAAACCAATCAACATAATAATTCCGATCTGACTGAAAATATTCATGGTCTGTTCAAAATACCAAAGGGATATCATCGCTCCGATCAATGCCAACGGCACGGTCAGCATAATAATCAACGGATCGCGGAAGCTTTCAAATTGAGCGGCCAAAACCAGATATATAAATATCAAAGCCAGCACAAAAGCAAACATTAAACTGGAAGAACTTTCTACAAAATCCTTTGAACTTCCGGACAGTGTCGTTTTAAAATTATCATCCAGTACTTCTTCCGCAATCCGGTCCATTTCTTCCAACCCCTGCGATAAAGTCTTACGCCTTGCCAACCCGGCTGAAACGGTAGCAGCCACAAAACGATCATAACGATACAACTGAGGAGGCATAGAACTTTCCGAAGTGGTGACCAAGTTATCCAAGGCAATCAAATCCCCGGCCTCGTTTCGCACATAGATGTTTTGCAAATCGGAAGGTTTGCTCCGATTTTCCCGGTCCAACTCACTCAATATCTGATATTGCTTTCCGTTTAAAATAAAGTATCCCACTCTTTGTTCACTCATCGTCAATTGTAAGGTCTGGGCAATATTTTGCATCGATACTCCCATTACAGCCGCCTTGTCCCGGTTAATGTTAATCGTCAATTCGGGTTTCGTAAATTTCAGATTCAAATCCGCCACGGAAAACACAGGACTTTTATTTACTTCCTCCATAAAACGGGGCAATACCCGTTTCAAATCGTCCAAATTCTTAGCCTGTATTACATATTCTACCGGCAATCCTCCCCGCCGGCCCCCAAAAGTCTGCTGCTGAGAAACCATCGTACGGGCACCTGTAAACCGACGTACTTTTACCCCCAGTTCGTCGGCAATTTCCTGCTGTGTCCGCTCCCGGTCCTCCGGATCCTTCAACCATAAATTTAAATTAGAACGATTGGTATTTCCTCCTCCGATCATTTCAATGATCTTTTCCTGCTCGGGAACTTCCTCCTCCAGATAAGTCGATAATTCAGAAGCATATCGGTTCATGTATTCAAAAGTAGCTCCCTCGGGCGCCGTCGATGTAATACGGATATTGGAACGGTCCTCCAAGGGCGCCATTTCCGAAGGAGTGGCCTTCCACAATACATAAATCAATACCGCCGTCCCGACCAAAATAAGGGGAGCAACAAAACGCCATCGCATAAATCCGTCTAACCAACGGCGGTACAGATGGGACAATCCGTTAAAAAAAGGCTCTGTCTTCCGATAAAACCAATTATCCGTCACGTTGCGGGTCAGTAGTTTCGTCGATATCATCGGTGTAAAAGTAAGAGCCACAAAAGAAGAAATAATCACAGCCCCCGTGATGACGATACTGAATTCCCGGAACAAACGCCCCGTCGTTCCCTGTAAAAAGACGATGGGAAAAAATACGGCAACCAAAGCCACTGTCGTCGCAATAACCGCAAAAAATATTTCTTCCGATCCTTTATAACCAGCTTCCTTAGGCGACATTCCCTGTTCAATCTTGGTATAGATATTTTCCATGACCACAATTGCATCGTCGACGACCAATCCGATAGCCAAGACAATAGCCAACAATGTCAGGATATTGATTGTAAATTCGGCTAAATACATGATGAAAAACGCCCCTACCAAAGAGATCGGAATAGCCAATACCGGTATTAAAGTCGTACGCCAATTCCGCAAGAACAAAAAGATAATCAGCACAACCAGTATAAAAGCTTCCACTATGGTGCTCTTCACTTCATTGATCGAATTCCGTATAAAAATAGTATTGTCGAAAGCGATTCCCGCTTCCACATCTGCCGGCAAATCTTTCTCCAGATCTTCCATAACAGCATATGCCCGATCTACAATATCAATATAATTAGCTCCCGGCTGAGGAATAATCACGCAGGCCACCATCGGGACTCCGTTTCTTTTCATAACGGAACGCACATCCTCGGCATCCACTTCCGCAATTCCAATATCCCGGAACCGGATGACCTTACTATTATCTTCCCGGATCACCAGGTTATTAAAATCGTCTATCGTCATCAAGCGGCCCAGCGTACGTATCGTCAACTCGGTATTTTCTCCTTCGATACGTCCGGAAGGTAATTCCACGTTCTCCCGGCTTACTGCGTCTCTGACATCCATAGGGGTTATGCGGTAAGCAGCCAGTAGAGCCGGATCCATACGCAAACGTACAGAATAACGTTTATCTCCCCATATCGTCACACTACTTACGCCACTGATCGTCTGCAATCGCTCTTTGTAATATTGTTCTGCATACATACTGAGATCAATCAAAGAACGTTGATCGCTTCGAAGAGAAACCCCGAAGATGGGTTGTGCGTCCGCATCCGCCTTGGTCACCGTCGGAGGATCTACATCTTTCGGCAATTTGCGCATAGCCCCCGACACCTTATCCCTCACATCGTTGGCGGCGGTTTCCAAATCTACTTCCAACTCGAATTCCACGGTAATAAAGCTTCTTCCGTCTCTACTCGTACTGGTCAGCGACCGGATTCCCGGTATACCGTTGATAGAAGCTTCCAGAGGCTCCGTAATCTGCGTCTCTATCACATCTGCATTAGCTCCCGGGAAACTTGTGGATACGGATATAATCGGCGGATCTACACTCGGATAATCCCGAACCCCTAAAAATACCAATCCGATACATCCTACCAACATCAGGATTATATTCATTACAGTAGCGAACACAGGTCGCTTTATACAGGTAGATGATAAACTCATTTGACAAGAATATTACAAAAACAGCCTGATAGCCTGATCACTTTAAAATTTTATACTCACCTTATCTCCGTTACCTTTTCTATTTTCCCAAGGTCACCGCCACCTTCATCCCTTCCCTCAACTGCATTAATCCTCCGATTAGAACCGTATCTCCCGACTGTACCCCGGAAGTTACCTCCACATATTTCTCATCCCGACTTTCGGTTTCCACCGGAATACTCATAGCTTTTCCATTTTTCACCACCCACATCCGCTTTCCGTCCATCTCCGGAACGACAGCTTCCGTAGGAATTGCAATATATTCGTTTTTCCCATCGACTATCAGATTGCCTTTAGCAAACATCCCAGGCATTAATTCATTCGCCCGGTTATCAAAACGGGCCCGTAACAAAATCATACGGGTTTTCACGTCAATCAACGGATCAACGGCATACACCTGAGCAGTGTATATTTTTTCACTACCTGTCGTACGGAATTTAATTTTCTGGCCTTGCAAACGATGTGCAGCATATTTTTCCGGAACAGAAAACTCAAATTTTAATATAGAGTTATCCACTATTGTCGTAATCTTGGAACTGGGCTGTACATAACTTCCCTCACTCACATAGCGGAATCCCATCACCCCCTCAAAAGGAGCCCGGATCTCCGTCCGGCTGATTTTCACTTTTAAAAGTTCAATATCCGCCTCTAATACATTGTAGTCAGTCTGCAACTGATCAAAAGATTCTCTACTGATAGACTCTCTCTTCAATAAAATCCGCTGACGTTCCAATTTCTCACTCAACAATTTCCGCTGAAACTCCGCCCGGGTCAACTGAGCCTGTAAATCAGCATCGTCCACTTTCAACAACAACTGCCCTTGCTGAACACGACTTCCCTCCTGAAAATAAATTTTCCGCACTTTTCCGACAATTTCTGCCACCAACTCCACTTCCTCATTCGCGAGCATTGTCCCTACTGCAATGATGCCATTATTCGCTTCCGAACGCTCGGCAATAATTCCTTTCACGGGCAAAGCCCCTTCCGTGTTCCGTCCCCCTGAAACCACCGGTGTTTCCGATGTAACATTAAACCAATCGAGACGAGGAATAAAAATAATCCCCAGGATAACCAAAACAATAACAATAAGCAATCCTCTTTTTACCAGTTTATTCATACTATCCGAACATTAGATCACATCCTGTCAACCTCCACTTCCGTCCCCCAAACTTCTTTTTTCTTTTTGTTAAAATCTGAATTTATTACCCATTCCGCACTTTTTACTCACCTCTGTATTTTCCCTGTCTATTGGACAAAAAATACTCCTTTCCGTTTATGTCCAATTTTGTTAATAAAATCTTAAAATACGTTATTTTTAAAACCAACGTCTCCTTTTTAAAAACCAAAAAGCCACCAAAGAAAACGCCATACATACAACAAAAATAATTACAAAACCATGCCGGTTTTCCGATAAGGAATTCGGAACATTCATACCGTATAAACTCGCTACCAGTGTCGGGATCATCAGCAGCATCGAGATACTGGTCATCCGTTTCATGATGACGTTCAAATTATTAGAAATCACCGAAGCATAAGCATCCATTGTTCCACTGAGAATATCACTATAAATGCGGGCAGAATCCAGCGCTTGCCGTAATTCAATTTCTACATCTTCCACCAAATCATCGTCATAATACTTGCGTTGCGACTTCAGATTCTTCAATTTCACTAATAAATTATCATTTCCCCGCATGGAGGTAATAAAAAATACCAAAGATTTCTCTATCTTTAACAGACGTTGCAATTCTTCGTTTTCAATCGACTTTTCCAACTCTTTTTCCACTTGTCGGCTTTGATAATTAATCTGCTTCAAGTATTTCAGATACCAAACAGAAGAAGAAAGAAAAAGCCGGAACAATAAATCCCAATTTCCCTCTAATGTCAATCGTTTCCGGTTACCATAACGGATAAAATCCGGCAACATATCCGTATTGTAATGACAAACCGTAACAAAATAGGGAGCTTTCATAATAAATCCCAAAGGAACGGTAATATAGGGGATATCGTTTCCCTTGTCCCGGTAAGGAATACGTAAAATAATCAATGTCCATCCGTCTTCTTCTTCAATACGGGGTCTTTCGTCCGCATCTTCAATATCCGACAAAAAGGAATCGGGAACATTCAAATCTTCGATAAGATACTTGATATCTGCCGGAGTAGGCACCTCGACATTGATCCAGCAGTCAGCCTGCCATACTTCTTTTTCGGTGAAACCTTCATCACACCAAAGGAATCTTCTCATATAAAATCCTCCATTCATTACAAACAAAGGCCTTTGAGAAAAACCTTTGTCCAGATTAATACTGTTGATGATAATCGTCCATAGTTTTCATTGTGAATTTTGCGTCTGCAAAAGTAATTTTAAAAAACGAAAAAGTATTATAAACCGACGAAAAATTGGTAGAAAAGCATCGATTTTTTCGCACAAGATCACTTATTTACAACCACAAAAATAAAAGTCATCACAAGTTCTGTGATCCACCAATATGTTAAATAAAACAGCGCAAGGCTTACGTAAATCTTCTTGGAGGTTTTAATGTTCAGAATTTCCGGAAGAAAAGATCCAGATATAAAGGTAAATGATCGCTATAACCACCGACATAACGGGGTCCGGAATAAGTACGAAAAGGTTTATAGCCATAGTATGTTTTATCCTCTTCCAGTAAAAAAAGAGGAGCAAAAACCTGAAGACGCCGGCCGGCTTGTAAACGACATTGACCATTTAATAAATTTCCGGAAACCAGAATATGATCAATCGTCTGCCATTGTCCCTTGTATTTATAGCTGCCTTTATTGCGGTGTAACAGGTAATATCCCGTATTATACAAACGACTGTTTTCAATCTGTCGGGAATCAGAAGAAAGCGTACGCAAAACAAAAGCCTGAGCCGGACGATTTGCCTTTCCATTCAGGTCTCCCAAAATCAAAAGAGCCGTGTTTGGGGAATATTTCAAAAGGGTATCTACCCGATTTTTGACGACGAGAGCAGCCTTTTCCCGTTTCCATTCGCTTTCAGCTTCTCCACCCGACATAGAAGGGAAATGACAAACAAAAAAATGAAGCGTATCCCGGAAAAGGGAATCCTGTCCCTGTAAAATCCCCGTCACCTGTAATACATCGCGACTATAGCTCTTTTTCTCCCCAGACAAAGCCACAGGTAAAAATACTTCTTTTAAAACCCGGAAATACTTTTTCCGATACAACAAAGCGACATCTATTCCCCGGGGATCCGGAGAATCCTGATGTACAATCCCATAATCAGCTTCCGCCAGTTGTGTTTTCGAAACAAGATCCGATAATACTTTGCGGTTTTCTACCTCACATAATCCTACAAAGGCCGGAAAATCTCCTTCTCCCACCGCTTCAATGACTCCGGCAATCTTTAACAATTTAGCTGTATAACGCTCTGTATTCCAATGTAATCTACCTCCGGGCGTAAAATCTCTATCTTGTGTTAAAGTATCAGGTTTTGTATCAAAAAAATTCTCCACATTATAAGAGACAACCCTATAATGCTCCTGCCCCTGAATTTCGAAAAAAAAGAACAGGCTTATTCCTAAAAGAATACACAAACGTAACATCTTCAATAAACAGCCTCCTCAAAACAGGCGTCATTTTACTTTCCCTCGCTTTCCAGCAGTATCTCCCAATATTCTACAGCTCTTCGCATATGAGGAATCACAATCGTTCCTCCCACTAAATTAGCTACAGAAAAAATTTCAAACATCTCCGGCGTCGTCACTCCCAGTTCGTAACATTTTTCCAAATGATATTTAATACAATCATCACAGCGAAGTACCATAGAAGTCGCCAGCCCCAGCATCTCTTTCACTTTAGCGGGAAGAGCCCCATCCATATAAGTATTTGTATCAATATTAAAAATCCGCTTAATCACCTTATTATCGGCTTTCAGGATCTTCTCATTCATTCTTTCCCGATATTCCCGGAATTCTTTCAGTTGCTCATTCATTGTTTTTAATTTTTAATGCTATCCGAAAAAGCGGACAATGTCGTTTACATTGGCCAAAATAAAAAGTCCCAATAAGATCATCATTCCTGTTATCTGTGCATATTCCATAAACTTTTCACCGGGTTTCCGCCGGGTTATCACTTCATACAGCAGAAATAAAACATGTCCTCCGTCCAATGCAGGAATCGGCAAAATATTTACCACCGCCAGCATAATCGAAATAAACGCCGTCAATTCCCAAAAGATCTGCCAATCCCAAACACCAGGGAAAATACTTCCCATCATCATCACTCCTCCCACCGATTTATAAGCTTCTACGCGGGGCGAAAATATCAATTTCAATTGTTTAAGGTATGACGATATCGTCTGCGCACCCTTCGCTATTCCTGCCGGAATGGCTTCCCCAAAACTATACTTCCGGAAAGCAAGCTCCAGTCTTTCTGTAGAACCAAAATAAATCCCGAATTTCCCGTCATTTCCCAAATCAAAAGCAAATTGTAAAGTATCTTTTCCCCTCAACACTTTCGTCTCTACCCGGGAATCAGCATTTGCTGCCAGCATATCTGTAAATTCATCGTAAAAACGAAATGTACGTCCGTTCACCGCCAGAATCTTATCGCCTTTACGTATGCCAGCGTCATAAGCCGCAGAATAATCAGCAAATTCAGCCACGTATGTACTATCCATCAGCTGACGGGGCACCAATAAACGGACTCTGTTATTTTTAGAGGATAAGGCCAGTAAATCAGCGGTAAACGTTTCGGGAATATCTAAACTGATCAGTTTTCCCTCCCGTTCCACCTGAACTGTTTGGGAATGGTCCAAGGTCATATCAGCCAAGATATCTGAAAATCGTTCTACTTTTACGCTATCCAAAGAAACGACAATATCCCCCGTTTGCATCCCCATTTTTTCGAACAAAGGATCGCATACCACCCCGTATTTTACATTTTCTGCCGGCAAATAGGTTTCTCCCCAAGTATACAAGACCATGATATAAATCAAAAAAGCGAATACCACATTTACCATTACCCCTCCCAGCATGATCAATAAACGTTGCCAGGCCGGTTTGGAACGGAATTCCCAAGGTTGGGCCGGCTTTCGCATCTGAGCCGTATCCATCGACTCGTCAATCATACCGGCTATTTTTACATACCCCCCTAACGGAAGCCAGCCGATACCATATTCTGTTTCTCCTTTTTTAAATTTAAATAATGAAAACCAAGGATTAAAAAACATATAAAATTTTTCCACCCGGGTTTTAAACAGTTTCGCAAAAAGGAAATGCCCAAATTCATGGAATAACACCAGAATAGACAAACTCAATAACAACTGCACTATTTTTACAAAAACATCCATATATTCCCTCGTTTACTATTTACTTTTTAAATACCTTCACCCGTTCTTCAGCTTCTTGACGTATTTCCCGATCTGTCTGTATATAATCTTCTAAAGAAGGCTGAGCAACGAAATGTCCCTTATCCATACATTCTTCAATCAAATCCGACATGGCCGTAAAAGAAATCCTTTCCTGCAAAAAAGCTTCCACAGCCACCTCATTAGCCGCATTAAGTATACAAGGCATATTCCCGCCTTTCAGCATCGCCCGGTAAGCCAAATTTAAATTGCGGAATGTCTGACGATCCGGCTCCTCAAAGGTCAGCGACCGACAACTGCAAAAATCGACTCTTCCGAAATCCGACTGTATTCTGTCCGGATATGTCAAAGCATACTGTATGGGCAAACGCATGTCCGGAACTCCCAACTGTGCTTTGATGCTGCCGTCGGCAAATTCTACCATAGAATGAATGATAGATTGGGGATGCACCACTACCTCTATCTGCTGCGGAGCCAACCCGAATAACCATTTGGCCTCTATGACCTCAAATCCCTTATTCATCAGAGAAGCAGAATCAATAGTCACTTTAGCTCCCATATTCCAGTTCGGATGTTTTAAAGCTGCCGCGGGAGTAACAGACTGTAAATAGGAATAATCCTTCCCCCGGAAAGGTCCCCCCGACGCGGTCAAAATAATTTTTTCTACCGGATTGTTCCCTTCTCCTGCCAAACACTGAAAAATAGCCGAATGTTCCGAATCTACCGGTAGAATAGGAGTTTTATGCCGAAGGGCCAATGTATGAATCAATTCACCCGCCACAACCAAAGTTTCTTTGTTCGCCAAAGCGATAACTTTTCCAGCCTGTATTGCATTTACTGTCGGCAGCAATCCGCTGTAGCCGACGGTAGCCGTCACGACCATATCGACTGTTCCGGCAGCCACTACCTGCGATAAGGCCTCCTTTCCGGCATATACTTTAATATCCTCTGCCTTCAAAGCTTCTTTTAACTCGGCATATTTATTTTCCTCCGCAATGACAACCATATTGGGCTTAAAACGAATAGCCTGCTCAGCCAGTAATTTTACATTCCGGTTTGCTGTCAAAACTTCAGCACAAAACAAATCGGGATGCGCTTCTATCACCTGTAATGTCTGTGTTCCTATCGAGCCCGTCGAACCTAATATGGCTAATCTTTTCATTTCTTTATTTTTTAAACAGCATACTCTATCGTTTATGCCAGGTATACCAAATATTATCTATCTGAATTTAATAAAATTTTCCGGATTTAACGGATTCCCTGCCCGCCATAATTCAAAATGCAAATGCGGCCCTGTTGTTTCCTCTCCCGTATTTCCGACGATGGCAATTACTTCCCCCGCACGTACGTAATCCCCTTGTTTTTTCAGCAAAGTGGAATTGTGTTTGTATACCGATACCAGATTATTTTCGTGCTGGACTTGTATGACATAACCGGTTTTGATGGTCCAATCCGTAAAGATTATGACTCCGTCAGCAATGGTCGACACTTTCGAATTAGCCTTGGCCACCACATCCGTACCGAAATGACCGCTTTTCTCATCGAAACTGCGACTCACAATTCCTTCCACCGGAGGGAAAAAATGATAATAATCCCTATTTTGTTCCTTGTTTAAACCCACCATAAGGTTAAACCGTTCCCGCTCTTCTACGGTAGAACGGAATTCACTTTCCTCAGGACTGATACCAAATTGTATGGTATCGTAATTATTTTTTATACTATCATTTTTTTCCTCTTCGATCTGCGTATGATCTTCCCCCCGCAAAATCATCTGTATGGAAGCCAGAAAGCGGTCTCTCTTTTTCAATTCCACTTCCAAAGAATCTACCCGTAAAGCATTTTCAGTGATAAGCTTCCGCATATTACCATCCGGATAGCCCGGAATAAATTCTTTTAAACCGGTAAAAGCGATTAATAAGGTAGTCAGGGTAATTAAAATAACAGCTATGACGCTTAAAGTCATAAGTACATGTAATCGAGACAACCGCATGCTAAAAACTTCTTCATAGGAAGTCTCATTCTGGATAGACAATTTATACTTATATTTTAACCTATCCCATAATCTTACTTTTTCTTTTGCCATAGCAATGATTTTAGCTTCCAAAATTACTACAACAATTTGAAAACCGGAAATATTTTCTCCTTTAATCCGGAATAGGGTGTTCTCCTATAGGTATAAAAGCAAAAAAAACTTTTTGGACAGATCAGCAGCTTTTAAAATCTGAGGGGGAAAATCTTTCAGGCTTTTGATTAACGAACCTATGGTTGTGATAAATAGTATTCGTCAGAATATTTCATCCCGCCCATCGCATCGTGCTGATTTGTTCCTGCCCGAAACATTTATTTTCAAAAAGGAAAAGTTTCCTCCAGGGAATCCACCTCGTTAAACATCGAAATATTGACAGATTTGAATTCTATTTTTCCTGGTATTTACTTTCCTTTTTGGTATCAACAGACAGGGAATTACAGATTTTCCGATTGATTTCTCTGATTTTATTTTCATCCAATTTTACTTTTTCCCGATCGTAAGTCATCAGTCCGTTTACTTCTATCTCCACATCTGTCGTCTGTGTATAAACAGCAGCCGAAAAACCGCAAGGTATCAATTGCAAAAGCATTCCGGCGTATTTCAGATATTCCGCCGTTGCTGCTTCTCCGCTCTTAAACTCAACATACCCCCAATTACGGGATGGCTCCCACAAATGTCCTTCACAAGCCAGACCGATTCCTCCGAACTCTCCCAATACGGTAGCCCGCTGAGCATCGTACAAATAAAGATCAGGAGCCGGATAGTTGTGAAGATCCAGCATATCCCCACAGGTATAATGATTTCCACCACTCGCAGGATTCACTAAACGGCTCGGATCGTAATTTTTCGTCCACCTTGCAATCTCTTCCGTCTTAAACTGGCCCCAAGCCTCATTGAAAGGAACCCAGACTCCAATACTGGGATAAGAATAAAGATAATCCATTATTGCCTGCCACTCGCTGCGGTAAAGGGTTTCGGAAAATTCACTGCGGTTCTTTTCAGTTCCCTTAAAGTAATCCCGGTTTTGCCACTCCGGACCACGGTCCCCGTTTGGCATATCCTGCCAAACGATCATTCCCAGCCGGTCGCAATGATAATACCAACGGGCAGGCTCTACTTTCACATGCTTACGAATCATATTAAACCCCCAGGCTTTCGTCTTTGCAATATCGTAGCACAAGGCTGAATCGCTCGGAGCCGTATACAATCCGTCCGGCCACCACCCTTGATCCAAAAGACCGTATTGAAATAAATCCCGGTTGTTCAGTTGCATACGTACAATACCCCTCCCGTCCCGTTTGACCGAATACTTACGCATGGCCGCATAGCTCTTTACCCGGTCTACACAACGCCCTTCCTCCCATAAAGAAACGGATAAATCGTAAAGGAAGGGACTTTCCGGACTCCACAACGACATATCGGAAGGCATAGGAACTTCCAAACGCTGACCTGTCAGAGAACGGGAGGAAGAAACCGACTTCCCGGCAGCACTCACATCCACCTGCAACACCCCTTTACCTTCCGTAGATACTTCCACGGAAAGAATATGTCGGTCTATATCAGGCGTAATCCGAAGAGATGAGATAAAATGCTCCGCTACCGGCTCCAACCAAACCGTCTGCCAAATCCCGCTCACAGAAGTATACCAGATTCCTCGAGGCCGGTTTACCTGCTTTCCCCGGGACTGCACGCCCTGATCGGTAGGATCGCTTACCCTAACCGTCAACCGGTTATCACCTTTTACCAAAGCCGCCGTGATGTCAAAAGCAAAAGGAGTATAACCTCCCCTATGGCTCCCTACTTTCACCCCATTTACCCAAACATCTGTTTGCCAGTCCACAGCCCCGAAATGTAAGAGAATCCGCTTTTTCTTCCACGAAGGTTCCAGCTGAAAATCCCGTTTGTACCACAATTCTTCATTCGCTTTTAAAGCCCGCCCTACTCCCGAAAGAGCAGCTTCCAAAGCAAAAGGTACCAGTATCTGCCCCTCATAAGCCGAAGGCTCGCCACTACCCACAGGCAAAACAGCATACTCCCACAAGCCGTTCAGGTTTTTCCATTCCTCCCGTTCCATAATCGGACGGGGATATTCCTGCAACACCTGCGCCGGATCCAACTCTTTTCCCCAATGTGTCAGCAACCGATCGCCGGCAGGTTGCCATTGGCCCATACCCATAAAAGGATATCCCCAAATTAAAACGAGCAAATAAATCTTTTTCATAAACTCCGTTATTCTAGAAAATAATATACCCTATAAATTATTGTTCCGGATACTATTTAGCAAAAATAGCACCGGAAACAACTTTTTACAAATAATTTATTTACATTTTTTTACTTTTTACCGAAGCTTATTTTTTCAAAAACTATTTTTTCTTTTGTAAAAACTTCTCAGCCCTCCCGGGTGTCAACAACTCCCAAAGAGAAGCGACAGTCCAGCCAGGGGCAAAAATATTATTATAAAATCCCTTTCCATTTTTTCCATAATCCCAGCAGGTATGCTGTACCACCTCGGGATAATATCCTTCTTTAGCAATCCCGCACAGATGTTCTTTATAAGGAAGCAATTGAACCATTGAAGAAGAAATGACATCCGCAAAATTTTTAAAACGGGGTTCTTCGTATTCCCGGGCAAGCCAACGTAATACATCCGCAAATTCAAATACAAACACGTCAATATGGTTATTCTCTACCGAAACATTTCCCCAGCCCCTGGATTTCAAACCGATATCCCCCAACATTTGTCCGCGGGCAAAGGGAACATCCCATAAATAGTACCACGAAAGGGCAAAATAGGCCGCCTGACGGGACAAATCCGCATAATGCCGACGCTCTTTTCCCCGGCTGACCAAAGCCATATACCAAGCTGCTGTGGAAGCATACAAAGAAGCTTCCTTATCTTCGCAATTGGCATCCAAAGTAGAAGAAAAATAATCGGAACGGGATATTAATTCCTTTTCCAGATAAACAAGGGAACGCTGAGCCGCCTTGAGATAGCGGGAATCTCCAAAATACCGATACCCCATAACCAACGGCAAGACAGCAGAAGGAGTACTTCCCCCGCTCTTATCCAAGAGTGAGCCGTCTTTCCGGAATTTCCGCGGAAAACTTCCGTCCGCATTTTGTAAATGTAAAAACCGGTCCAATAAAATACTCACCCGCTTCTCCCCTTCTTTACACTCTTTTCCCCTATCTTTTTCATGACGGAGATAATACAGCAAAGCATAAGCTCCTTCCGATTGACGACGGATGCTATAACAATCTTCTTCCGTTCCCTCTGAAAAATCTACAAACTCCCGCAACAGCCCCTCTGCCGTAAATCCCTCTGTCAGATAACTGTCAAATACCTTACGGGCATCTGTCTGTAATCCCCTATCGGACTGTTCTTCTCCATACTCCATAGCGTTATAAGCATTCAACAACGTACGACCGATAAAACCGACCTCCGCCACGCCGTTGGGTTGACAATCCGCCGTCCGTAGATGGGCGCCGGAATAATATTTCAGTGCATAATCCTCCACCAAGCTCTGCCTGAAATACTGGCTTAATACAGCCTTTACTTCCTGAACGGTATAGGAATTTTCTAAAGGTACAGGCTGATAAGTGTCATAACTGTACTCCCACAATTGTTTTATAAAATCAGAATAATCGCTGGCCTGCCCCTGGCAAATGATCCACTCCAACCGGACACTTTCTCCTTTCTGAAGATACTGAAAGGCCTTTACAGCAGGAGCAAGCGTCAATTTACGAAGATAGGTATAAGGACTTTCGGCAAAAGGAAATCCGAACACCACTGTAGTCCGTCCGTTGTCCTCTGCAAAGCCGGTATGTCCGACAGAGGTCTCCCCCGACAAAATAACTTCTCCTTCCTTATGCGTCGTCAACGCATCCTGCCCGAAATTCCCCGTTCGCAAAACGGCAGTATATCCCCCGCTCTGCTCATCCCATATACCGGTTAAAGGAGCACTCAAGCGGTCTTCCCTCACTGTCCAATGCCGGGACAGGCGAAAAGAAGGGGTATTTTCAGGAGAACGAAGATTACGGCGATACCAAAAACCGGGCAGGTAAAATAAACAACTGTCCTGACGGAAAGGTAATACCAAACGCTGGGAAAAATGGAAATATACATCCTGATGAGCTGTCAGCGTCACTACCAATTTTTGTGTACCGGAATTTCCCGTTACCCGACGTACAATCTCTACAGGAAGAATATCCGTTGCCGGCCAATGTGCCGGACAGATCCCTTCTTCGTCCGATGCGGCATTTAAAGGGTAAACAATAGCCGCATTACCCGGTTTTTTCAAAACGATCTCCGATTTTAAACAAAGCGTATTCTCTCCATTCACACCCTTGCAAAACCCGAAGATCCCCACAAGAATGATCCCTATATATTTCTGAAGCATATTTTCCGATTAAAAATGTTTATGATTCTTGTATTTTCATTTCTATTCTTTGAGGGTTTTCATTTCAATAAAAGGAACTTCTGCCTCCAGAGCCGGTTCTTCTTTCCGGACGCTCGGCCAACCTTTTTCCCATTCGACACGATCCAGCATCAATACCCGACCTCCCGGTTTTCTTCTATCAAACGCATGATAAAAAATCCAGTCTTTTCCCGCATCATCTGTCACTATCTCTGAATTATGTCCTGTACCCGCAAAAACATCGTTTCCATGCAGGAAAACTTCAAAATAATTTTCCAGTAAAAGTCTTCCTGATTTGTCCGTATACGGTCCCCAGAGATTTTCAGCCCGGCCGACAACCGTGGTATAAGTACTATTCACCCCTTCACAACAAGTCCCGATAGAACCGAAGAAATAATAATATTTTCCTTTTTTATGAATGTATGTCGCTTCGAAAGCAGTACCAGCAATCTGTTTCTTTTCCGCTCCTTCCTTGAGAGATAGTCCGTCTTCACTCAATTCTATTCCGAATATCCCGTGGAAGCTCCCCCAAAAAAGGTAATTCTTCCCCTGATCGTGAATATAAAAAGGATCAATAGAATTTGTTACGCCTATCGTACTACTGCGAAATAATATTCCCAAATCCTGAAAAGGACCTGCGGGCTTATCCGCTATCGCCACCCCAATACCACAACTTTCTACTCCGCCCCACTTCGACATCGAATAGTATAACACATAACGCCCTCCGATAAAATTGATATCAGGCGCCCATAATCCCCCTCCCGGTTCAAAATCGGGACGGGAATTTTCTGCAAAAACAGATCCGCATAATGTCCATTCCACCATATCCCGGGAATAGAAAACCGGCATATTGCGGATGTCCTCAGTGGCATATAAGTAGAACATTCCATCTTCTGCCTTTATGACAGTAGGATCGGGAACACTGTAGGCAAGGATCGGATTCCGATATTTTCGAACTTCCTTTTCTTTCTTCTCTCCTGAAGGACTGCAACCGACAGTCAACAACAGAAGTATTCCGATTATAATTTTCTCCATCTTTTTATCTTTTATAAATAGCATCTGTAAAAGGCCCTTCAATCACCATCTTATCCGGTCCCTCCTTCTGGGAAACAAAACGTACATAGCCGATATGCATGGTACGGGGGTGAATTTCCTCTGCACTCCAATGGGCATGGAACACAATTCTCAATTTTCCCTCTTTATCGGTAAACAAAGCACTGTGACCGATTCCGACCATCCCAGCCGTTTGCTGCAAGAGAGGATTATCGGCATATTTTACCCACGGACCTTTTATATTTTCAGCCGTAGCACACCCAATTCCATAGTAAGGACTCTCATAACTGTTAGCAGAATAGGTCATGTAATAGATCCCCTTGTGCCGGATCACAAAAGCCCCCTCGTTCACCCGGGGCCATACCTCCTCCCATTCCTGGGAGACATGTATGCAAGGATACATTGTTTCTTTGCGAAGACTCTGCAAATCTTCGTTTAGTTCAGCCCCCCAGATATTTAGTCCGTCGTTAAAGCGGTCAAAAAATAAATAAGCTTTCCCGTCCTCGTCTATAAATAAAGTGTTGTCAATACTTTTCTCTCCTGTCAGCATCGGCTGTTCTCCTTCCTGACGAAAAGGTCCCAAAGGAGAATCAGCAACGGCCACACAAATCTGCTCTTCTGCCGTATAATACATATAAAAACGCTCTCCAACCGCATATACTTCCGGTGCCCAAAACCAACGGTCTCCCCACACATCTTCTTTTCTCAAAGCCAATCCGTCTTTTACATCTGCAATTTCCCACTCCTTTAAATCCTCCGAGACCAAAACCTGAATCCCATTTTCAGCAAAAGTGCCATAGGCATAATATTTTCCTTCAAACAACATAATAAAAGGGTCTCCCAATAATACCGGCCCGGATGCGTTATGATCCGGAATGCTACCCCACACCAGGCAAGGCATACAAAAAATTCCGACGAACAAAAACCACATCTTACTTTTCATATCCCCTGATTTTCTGTTAAGGTATGATAACGCACCAATCCTTCCATGGGAGAAATGACGATACGCCCTAAAGGCATATGGTATTTTTCAGCCACTTCCGCCAATATATCCTGAAAATAATAAGCCACAGAGCCGATACAATTAAACGAATAGGTTTCATAAGCCGGATAACGGCAAACCAATTTCTCAAAAAGCTGTTCAAAAGCGTTCCGAACGATACCCATCAAATAAGGATGAGCCGTCGGATCCGAAGTGATAAATTTACAAAAACCGGCACAAAACCGATTGGCCATAGGCTGGGTATAAATCCGGTCGATCAGTTCATCCGCCGTATAACCGTATGTTTCCCGGAAACGGGATCCAACTTCATCCGGCATTTCCCCCCGTATATAATCGCATACCAACTTCTTGCCGATATATCCTCCGCTCCCTTCATCTCCCAAAATAAACCCCAGAGAATCAATGTTATGAGTAATCCGATTCCCATCGTATAAACAACTGTTGGTCCCAGTACCCAGGATAGCGGCAAATCCGGCATTTCTTCCTAAAAGAGCCCGGGCCGCAGCCAGTAAATCCATAGCTATAAAAATCCGGGCATGCCGGAATACTTTCGACAAAGCATTCCGCATAAAATCGTATTTATCCTCTGCACAACCCGCACCATAAAAGTGAACTTCCTCCACTTCGTCCCAGTCATAACCCGGAATTAAACTTTCCTTTAAGGAAGTAACCAGATATTTTTCCGTAATATAATAGGGATTATAACCCTCCGTAAAGAAAAAACGAGTATCCGTATGCCGACCTGTCACACACCAGTGAGTTTTAGTCGATCCTCCATCTGCTATCAGTATCATAATATTTTCAGCGATTATTGATTTTTATTTTCTCCACGATTATAGAGAGTATGTTCTTGGGAAAACAAGCGGGTTGTCCATACCAAAAAAAGGACCCGTATCCTTCATAGTCTGCAGCCCGGATATGCGGATCAGTGGGCAGATAACTCGGCACATCGTTACAATAAGCAGCCACTGAAACGAGTTGATCAGGCCATATATTACGGATAGCTATACCGTATTCTGTCACCGCTTCCCGCGACAATCCGACAAGTTTCCAGTTACCAATCCGGAGGGTTTGTACATATACCGGCATATTAACCGGCATGCAATTCTCCTCATACCGCTTTAACATTAAGTCTGCCCAGCGTACATTTTTTTCGGCTTCTAAATTTCCAGTCTGACCGCTGTTTTCCTCTTTAAAGTTTTTTATTTTTTCTTTATCCCAAGCCTTTATCGGAATCAATACAGAATCCCAGCCCCAGGAAAGCTCTCCCCGAATCTCTACCAATTGTCCGGACAAAGCTTTTTGTACATCTGCCGCCAAAATCTCACCGGTTTTCCAATGATCCTCGTGCATCGGATTAATATCCCCTGCACAGCCCTGAATAAACAAAGCATTCTTTATTCCCGCAGCTTCTACAAGCTGACGGGCTACTCCCGGAAAATTCGGGCTGATCCGGAAGCCTTCCGCTCCTGCATTGCGAAAAACCGCATGACAACCTGTGAGAAACAAAACATTTTTCTCTCCATTTTTGGAGTCTATGGTCTCCAATACATCCAGAGTCGAATCGTATAATGCCTCCTCTCCGGAAAGACTCCGATTCCCTCCGATAGAGGTATGCGTACGGGCAAAATAAAGGCGAACTTCCCGCCTGTTTTTCAAAGCTTCAACAGCCGCTTTCACCAATCCCGGTTTTACCACTCCATGCAGATAAAGGGTATCCGGTAGTTGGTTGTGTTCCGCCCAAGTATACCATCCTTGAGAAACCGGAGCAAAATGTGTATGGGAAGCATTTACTAAAATAGCTTCAGCCGGTATACCTGTGCGGGCTTCGATTTCTGCCTTTACTTCTGTAATCATAGAAATATCAAACCCACACAAATCCGCTGTTATCACCAGTACAGTCTTTTTTCCAGAGGTTAAAGCCAATGCCCGGGCTGTCAATCCCCCTTCCGTACTGTGAACGGCCTTGTAGAGTTTTCCCTCTTTTCCGACAGCAAAAAGCCGGTTCGCAGCCACAGCAATCTGGTAAACCGGTTCCTTCCAGTTTATCCCATTCTGATACCCGATTTTTAACCAGGGAGTATACGTTTCTCCCCAAGGATGTTGCCATAAAATCTGATTGGCCGTAAGAGCATACAGACGATCTTGTGCTACCGCCAAACCCAGCACTTGCTCCGCTTTTCCTATTTTTCGCCAACCGATATGATCGCGGTCCGGAACCCCTTCCCACATCTCGTCTTTATCTGTTGCCAAATAGAGTTTTCCATTTCCGGAAGTGAATCCTCTCGCGGTATGCACCGTCTCCATCTCCTTCCACTTCCTACCGGAAACCGCCTTTACCCACAATCGATTTTTACTGTCTATGGCATATATTTTATTGCGGCAAACTGTTATAAAACAAAAATCCGTATTTTTTTCCAACGTTTTCCATTCCAACCGTCCTTTCTCCCATCGTCCCCGACGTAATTCCCCCTCAGCTGTCAAAGCATATAAGCCTTTTTCCTCTCCCGCCAATCCTTTTACACCAGGGATTTCTCCGCTCTCTTCCCATTTTAGCGTAAAACGACCCTCTCCCGGATAACCGTATCCGGATAAGGAAAGCGAAAACACAGAAGAATCAGGTTTTATACTTACCCGGGCAGTACCGGCCAGGTATCCGTCAGCCCAGCATTTATACTGTAATAAAAGCAAAACGAATCCGCAAATAAATATTTTATATCTCATAGTATCCCGATTTTAATGACTTTTAAAATTTTTCTTTCACTTTTTTTATGACCACATCGAAAACATTTTCCGGAAAAAGACAAGGCTGTGCATTCCAGAAAAAAGAATTATATCCCTCATAAGTACCCGCTTTAATATGCACTGCATTGGGTAAATAACTGGGTACATCGTTGCAATATCCCAAAACAGAGATATATTTGTCCGGCTGTAAGGCCTTTATCGCTATTCCATACTGGGTAACGGCCTCCCGGGAAAGCCCTACTAACCGCCAATTCCCGATGTTGATAATTTGTATGTAAACAGGCATGTATTGCGGCACAGTACCAGCTGCATAATGTGAAAGCATCATATCTGCCCAACGCACGTTTTTCTCGGCTTCCACATCTCCCTCCTGTCCCCTGTTTTCTTCCCGGAATTGCCGGATCCGATCTTCACTCCATACCCGGGCCGGTAACAAAACAGAATCCATTTCATACGTAATTTTTCCCCTCAAGGGAATACCTTCTTTTTCTATAATCCGCAGCACCTCATCTCCCAATACCACTCCCGTTTCCACCGGGTCCCAAGCCCGGGGATTAATATCTCCGGCACATCCCTGTAAAAACAATGCCATGTCCGCCCCGGACTTCTCTTCTATGCGGCTTCGGGCGTAACCGGGAAAATTCGGACTAATGGTATACCCCGAACGCCCTTCGTTCCGGAACACAGGATGGCAACCCGTCAGAAATATAAATCCCTTGTGATTTTTCGCCTGAATCTGAATGACATCCAAAGCTGAATCATATAAGGCATCCGCTCCGGAAAGACTGCGGTTCGCTCCAATAGCTGTCGTTCCACGTCCGAAAGTCAGCTTTGATTTCTCCAGGCGGTCCAAAGCCTGCTCAATCGCTTCTATCATTCCTTTTTTTACAAATTCATTTAAATATAAACTGTCCGGCAATTGCTGGTGTTCTCCCCAAGTGGGAAAAGCTTGTGCCACCGGAGCAAAATGAGAATGAGAAGCATTGATCAATATCGCCTCGGCCGGAATCCCTCTTTTTCGGGTAATTTCTCTCTTTACGGCCGCTCCCAGAGAATAATCAAATCCTGTTAAATCAACCCCTACAATAACGGCTGTTTCTTTGCCGGATTTTATAGCTACTGCGCTGGCAGAAAGGGCATGTAAACTGCTGTGTTCAGCAATATACACCACTTCCTCCTCCGATAATCCGTACAACCGTCCCCCTGTTACGGCAATCTTCTTCATACGAACGGCACAGGTAGAACCGTTTAACCAGGCTATTTTCAGCCAAGGCTTGTCTGCTCCCAAATACCTCTGCCACAGCAATCCGTCTGCTGTTAAGGCATACAACCTCTCTCCGTAAGCCGCCAAAGAGATAATAGAACCAGCCTCCCCAACTCTCTTCCAGCGAAGTTGCCTATTTTCCCACCTTCCTTCCCATAAACCCTTCCCTTCCACTACTGCATAAAAACATTCACCAAGGGTGGTTAAAGCCTGAATTCCCGGGAAAGTACCCACTTTTTTCCAAGCTCCCGGAAAATTTTCCGGTTTCCCTTTCCAGATATTCCCGGTTTTATCACATGCATACAAATCTTTCCCCAAGCCCGCCAACAGGCAAAGAGAATCGGAAGGAGCACCGATAACTTTCCACTCTCCTTTCTGATCGCTGATTTCTCGTTTTAACAAACGGCCGTTTCTATTCAGGGCATAGAGACAACCGGCATAACCGGTCATCTCTGTAACATCCACTCCCATGCCCTTTTTCACCCATTCCAATGTAAACCGGCCTTCACGCGGATAACCATATCCGGCTAAAGGCAATGAAATCAAGGAACAATCGGGCTCTATACTCACCCGGGCAAAACCCACTTCATATTCCGATTGAGCATTTGCCACAAACGAGCATCCCCAAAATAACACTCCCAACATAAAACTCCGTTTCATACGTTCTTATTTTATTTTTTATCCTCGCAGAAGAACAGTATACTCCCAACCGATACGCTTCATTCCCCTGCTTTTTTCGTTTTTAAAGTCTGTTTTTTAACTTTACAAGCGGTTCCCTATTTCGATTTCTGATGAATAAAAATAGTCGTAGCAGTAGTACTTCTCTTTCCGGAAGGAGCTACCGTTATAGCTTTCAGTTCGCGCTTTTGTCCCTCCGGAACAATGATCCGGAAAGGCTTCTCATACAGATAATCCGTCTCCCGGGCAGGCTGTCCTTCGAAATTGTAATAAATCTTTCCTCCTTCCACCGGAACTTTCAGACTAACAGTAAATTCAGCCCCGTAAAGAGTATCCCGTTCCATCCCGATCGGTTCCGGTACCCGGTAAATAATTCCGGTAGTGTCCAGCCAGGCCAAATGTACCGGCAAACGTTCTTCTTTAAAATTTTTCAAATCTTTTACTTCCGGAACAGACCAGGCAATCTCCGACAAGGCCATTAAGCGGGGGAACAACATATACTCTGCCTTCCGGTAGGTATCTATATGTTCGGTCCACAAGGGAGCTTCTACCCCAATGATATAGGGACGATGTTCGGGAGCCAATTGTTCGGGAACCGGCTCATACACATACACTCTTTCTGTCGGGTTATATCCCCAACCAATGGCTAATGGTTCCTGTGCCCGATCTCCCTGAATATAATCGAAATAAAGAAATGCGTTCGGAGCCATAATGACATCGTGATGCTGACGGGCCGCTTTAATTCCTTCACTCGTATCTCTCCAATTCATAACCGTAGCCCTCGGAGCCAATCCCCCTTCCAAGATCTCGTCCCAGCCGATAATCTCACGCCCTTTTTCATTGACGAATTTCTCTATCCGCTTTACAAAATAGCTCTGTAATTCAAATTCGTCTTTTAAACCTTCCTCTTTTATCCGTTTTTGGCAATACGCACATTTTTTCCATCTTTCTTTGGGACATTCATCTCCACCGATATGAATATACTTTCCCGGAAATAATTCCATCACTTCCGTCAATACGTCTTCTAAAAAACGGAAAGTTTCCTCTTTGCCGGCACAATAGACATCCTCATATATTCCCCACCATTCTGCCACCCGGAAAGGTCCCGGCTGATCCCCGCAGGCCAAATGCGGATAAGAAGCCAACGCAGCCAGCGAATGCCCCGGCAACTCGATTTCCGGAATAATAGCTACATGCCGAGCCTGGGCATAGGCTACAATATCTTTCACTTCTTCCTGAGTATAATATCCTCCGTAAGGAATACCGTCCCCACCTGTCATTTCCTCATCATAATTACTGACGCAGGTCTGAGCCCTGTATGCTCCTACTTCCATCAGTTTCGGATATTTCTTTATCTCGATCCGCCATCCATGATCTTCCGTCAGATGCCAATGGTAAACATTCAGTTTGTATTTGGCCAGCAAATCAATTTGTCTTTTGATAAATTCTACCGGAAAAATATGATATCCGACCTCTTGCATAATACCCCGGTAAACGAAACGAGGAGCATCGTCTATCTCAGCACAAGGTATTTGCATTTTTCCCTTTCCGGAAGCTACAGAACACATTTGCATCAGAGATTGCAAACCGTAAAAACCCCCTGCTTCCTTCCCCCGTATTTCTATACGGGAAGGAGTTACCAGAAGATGGTAAGCTTCTGCCCCCATCTCCTGGGTTCCGGAAGATTGAAAACAAATTGTCTCTTGGTATTTCTTTTTGGCACGGTCTGTAACAGGCAGATCCAAACCGAAATTCCGGCATAAATATTCCTGGAATAAACGGGCGTTAGCTAAATCCGCTTCCGTTTCATACAAAATAGCCGCCTTTTTTACATTCGTAATCTGAAAATATCCCGAATGAACCTTCACGGACAAAGGTGCCGGAATAATTCCCAAGTTCCGGTCAGACACTTCCGCAACTGCCCCTAAAGGCATATATCCTGCAATCAAACCGAATAAAATGATTTTCCGTATACTAGTAAAACAAATTTTTCCCATACTTTTCTTTTTATACATTTTTACCGGACCGAATAAAGTCCATGGCTTTTTGCACATTCCCACACTTTAAGATAAGCGATTTTGCTTCCTCGTAATCCGTCAATCCCATTTCCACCATCAACGTTTTAGTTGAACGATCTACCAGTTTATTATTAGTCAGCCGGGCATTTACCATTCGGTTGCCTTTTACCCTCCCCAGCCGGACCATTACAGTCGTACTGATCATATCGAACAACATTTTCTGTACTGTACCACATTTCATACGGGTACTGCCTGTTATAAATTCCGGTCCCGTAATGACTTCTACCGGATAATCCGAATACGTTGAAATAGGAGAATCGGGATTTCCCACGATAGACCCGCAAGGAATGGAATGTTCCCGGCACTTTTTCAACGTTTCCAGTACATAAGGAGTTGTTCCGCTGGCCGAAATTCCGACGACAATATCTGCCGACGAAATTTTTGCCTCCTGTAAAGTTTCCCATCCCTCTTCCACATCGTCCTCTTTTTCTTCCAAAGCTTCCACCAGGTGTTCCACCCCACCGGCCAGAACCACATTTACAATACCTTTCTCTATTCCATAGGTATTGGGCAATTCTATGGCATCCAGGACTGAAAGCCGGCCTCCGCTTCCACATCCCAGATAAAACATCCGGCCTCCGTTTTTCAGCTGTTTTTCGACAGCCGTAATCAAGGCAGCAATATCCGGCAATACTTTTTGTATAGCCAAAGCCACCAGCTGATCTTCCCGGTTGATATCCCGGATTAATTCCTCTACCGATTTTTTCTCCAAATCCTTGTATTTAGAGGGTTGTTCTGTCAATCTTTCCATGATTTATTTTTTTGTGTTAGTGTGTTAATATTATTTTGATTGAATTCACTCTTAAAAATTTACGTCATAAACTTGCTGTAATTTTTTTATGTATTTACCGAACATTCTCTCGGAAACGACCACCGGATCTCCCTGAGGAACTGCCGGATATTTTTCCTGTCCGTTTACCCATTCCCACTCCCAGCTTCTTACCCTGTCGTCGCTTGCAGTATGATCGTATTTCCGGCCTGTTTTTATGCAATCGTATACTTCATCGATAAACAATTGCCAACGTCCTTTGTAAAATCCCTTAAACAAACCCGACCACTGTTTACTGGCATAGTCGTGGAGGACAGCATCCTTTCCTCCCCACAATGTAATCTGATCCCGGGCATTTTTTTCATACAATTGTTTTTCCGAGGCTGTTTTTCCCCAACTCCTGGCATCTTCTAACCATTTCCCTAAAAGAAAAGCCTCATGAGTACCCATCAACTCGTCCATATCGTCTATTAATTCCATAAATTCCCGACTATTCCGCGTAAATGCAGGTAAATCTTTTGTCCGGTAGTCTTCTCCGAATTTTTGCTGGATAATCGTAGCATAGTTGGCCAGAACTTGTTTCCCAACCAAAATCAAATCATAGCGATAACACGGATTTTTACCCAACCGATCGGCAGCCTGAAGCAAATATTTCCATGCTTTTATCACTTCTACCGGATCATAAGGTATATCCGTATAAGCCCAATTGTTGTGCTTCTCAAAAGTCGGACGAGCCGTTATCGCACTTTCGTAATTTCCCTCGTTGGCATAAACCGTTTTGCGGAGAATATCCCAGGCTTTCTCAACAGCCTCATCCCGGCAGCCATAACGGCTTTCCAGATAAGTCTCAAACCATTCATCCAGCTCCACTGCCGTATTCCTCCAGATATGACTGAAAAGTAAACTATAGATAACCGGGTTTTGTTCTATCCCTTCCGGAACAGCTCCCAACCCTAATAGCTGCCCTTTAGCCGGATCAGCCAATACCCGGGACGGTTCTTCCGCCAATTTAAGGGCATTTCCAAACAACATATTACGGCCTCCGAAATTGTGCAACATACACCAAATCCAAGGTTTCCCATAGAAAGCTTCTGTCCGGTCCCAAATCGGAAATTCTTCTCCCCAAAGATCTAATACAATCAAATGTTCATCCGGAACAGCCCCTAAATAAGCTTTCATTTGTGCCGGTTTCCAAAAATCCCGTTTGTCGTGGAACAACCACCCCTGCATCACCCATACTGCTTCCGGATCTACTGCCGCCATGGATTGATAAACAGCTTTACTGATTCCATCCAGATAAGTAGAATCTTCCGAAGGAGGAAACATCTCATTAAACGTATCGGCCCCGTATAAATGATCTGTACCAAAAGTCCGGATCTGTTCTTCCATAAAACGATTTCCGATCGTCTGAAACAAAGGATCATCCGCTTCTAACAAATAAGTATCGTCGAAACGTCCTTCCCAGTTCACCTGCCGGAGACGGGCCTCCGGGAAATGCTCTTTAAAGGTAGGAGGTACATGCCCTGTAAAAGCCGGTAAAATAGGCGTCATACCTAACTCCCGCTCCCGGGCCAATATCTTCTTCTGCAATTCCTCATGACTTTCCATCCAGCTTTTCGGCAAAGGACCACACCAACCATCGATATTTCCGGCCCAAAACCACATAAAGTAACCGGGACCGGTAAAAAAGCGGTCCATATCCTCATCCGTAAAGCCCATACTCCGGTATACACGGTCCCACACCGCATTCTGCCCGGTCATAGCCAAAGGCATATTCACTCCGTGCAAAGCCATATAATCGATCTCTTTCTGCCAACGCTCCCAATCCCACCACGCAGCCGTATAACTAAACGTACAGTAGTTAAAATAATGCCGGTAAACATAAGGGGTTACTTTTCTCACCTTCTGTTTCACCTCCGGAAGCGGATCCGGCAACTGCATATGAGAAGCATTCCAACCATATTGGCAATGAGCATATTCGTTGAGGTAATGGTTCAATGCACTGGCTACAGAAATACCATTATTTCCCCTCAACACAATCTTTTTCCCTTTTTGTTCCAGCTCAAAAACGTCTTTTCCATTCTCCCGGGCCACATATTCTACCTTAAAATGGTCGGCTTTCTCAGCGACGACCCGTTTAATTAAAGCATAGGCCGCTTCCTTATCCAGTGTTCCTTTTTTATCAGTACACCCGGCAAGCATACAGCCGATACATAGCCATACTATCCCTATTATATATCTCATACCTTATAAGTTTTTTAATTATTCAGTTTCCGTATTTTCTTCCTCCGCTTTCAAAGGCCAGAAAGCCCTCGGATCAAACTCATACCGCCAGAGATCTCCATTGGCATCCAAAGCCAGCAAATCCGTTCCGCACACGACCAATTTTTCGAAGATCCAGCCAGATCCGACTTGTCTCCTAGCACTCGTAACATAATCATCACTCAGAGGTATTTCCCATAAATTACCTCCGGCTTCCAAGGCCAGAATAGAATTCCCATAACACAGGATTTGTTTATAATCCCCCCACCCCTGACTTTCAATATCGGAGCAATTGGGGAAATCGAAGTCTCCATTCTGATTAATCGGGTACTTTGTCAATGCATCCCCATTGACGGCTAAAAATGCCAGATTTTTGAAAGGCACGATTTGAGAGGCTCCTCCCCAACCCCAGCCAATCTCACGCTGTCCCAGGAAGTTATACTGATCGTCGATTATATATTGCGCCAGATTCTGATCAGGATTCCGGATAATAAACCGATTGTCGGGCATATAAAACATCACGTCGATACCATTCCAGCCCTGGCCGATCTGACGAGGCTCCTGAAAAATACCGTCTTCATCGGACTGATACAATTGCAAATTATCGTTTTCATCTATCCGGATCAGATCTTTCTCCCGGCAAAGAAGCGGTTTTGTCACGGCCTGCCCGAAAGAATAAACCTTCACGGAAGGTACCTGTCCGGGCAAATAAGAACCGGTAAAAAGGAAATAAGTCGTCTTGTAATTCTCCAACACCGGAATTTCACTGTTTGTCTCTGCAAGGGTCACCGGCAGTAGATAAGAATCCGGCACGGAGACATACCCCATAGCACTTACATTGATATAAAGCGGTAAGCTCTGCTGATTCCCGGCCGGGATGTAAGTTTCCTGTTGCGGAAATTCCCAGCATTCCCGGGGAAGTAAACTATAATCCGTCCCTTGACGGGCATTAAATTCTTCCACTAATTTTTCATCAATCTGAAAGGTAATATGAATATCCGAATCCGCCGCTTGCGGTCCCCCCAGATAAGCAGCTACCAAATAAGACTGTACCCCTTCTTTTACATATACCGTCTGATTGGAAGGTCTGTAATAAGCCTGCGGCATATAAAGAGAAGTATACTGTCCCGGATCGGGAATATCTTCCAGATAAGCTTTCACTTCGTCCGAACAAGCTTCTGACAACACAAACAGTCCGGCCAATATCATATAGAATAATCGATTTTTTTTCATCACTTTAATATTACAATTATACAAGCTGTCATTGCGACTAAACAATCTATTCGGATTTGATAAACTTACCAACCCGGATTTTGTACCAAATTCGGATTCTTATCAATCTCATCCTGGAAAATCGGGAATAAATAATGAGTAGGAGCTTTAAATATACGGTTCTCTATAAGAGTACGCTTGTAATAAGCCTCATCTTGTAAAGAAGCCCCGGCAGAAATATTCATCCCCCAGATCGGACCGTTATCTGTTTTTTCGGCAATCTTCCAACGGTGGCAATCAAAATAGCGATGGGTTTCGAAAGCCAGTTCGATCCGTCTTTCATGCCGGATTCGCTCGCGCATCTCCGATTTCGACAAGTCCTTCGGTAATGCAGGCATACCGGCTCTATCCCGAATCTGATTTACGTAATAATAAACATCGCTAACAGGCCCTTCCGCTTCATTTAACGCCTCCGCATAGTCCAGATAGATTTCTCCCAAACGGAACAATATCCAGGTTTTCAAGGAGAAAATTCCCTGAGGAATATTACAGGTTTCGTCTACATATTTTTTCAGTAAATAACCGGTCGTACAATAATCCCGCCCTTCATTTCCACGGCCGTCAGCTCCGGTATTCCACAATTCTATCTGTTTGTCTTTAAACATAGCTCCATTGTAAGCTACAGTAGCATAAAAACGAGGATCCCGGTGAACATACATATTTCTGACACCTGCCGGCCAACGTCCCGCCGGACCGGCTTCTTCGGCATATCCCGTTTCTTTATAGCCGGAACGGGAATCAATGATAGGAGACCCATCGCTGGTATAACCGGTGATCGGAATAATTCCATTGTCCATTTCGTAGGCATCCACTTGCTGCTGAGTAACATTCCAGCCGGCCCATCCGCCCTGACTACGCGGGAAACCGCATTTTTCCGGTACAGGTTCTACCCCACAATTACGGCCCAATATCACTTCGTCATTATAACGATCCAAAAACAGACGGTAATAGTTTTGTACCGGATCATCATCCGCTGTCCGATAAAGCGTATAACCTGCAGCTTCACATTCTTCAATACATTTTTTTGCGGCAGCAGCAGCCTCAGCCCACCATTTCTCTTCTTTTACCTGCGGAAACAACTCGACCCCCGCATTATCTTTAAAATTCGCATAGTCCGGATTGCCGTTCCATAAATCACTGGCTCGGTAAAGAAGCAAACGGGCTTTTAAAGCATAAGCGACAGCCGCAGTCATACGCCCGGTCTGACGATTGTTAATCGCCCGCATAGGCAATAAAGGTATAGCCCGGTCGCACTCCCTCAACACAAAGTTGATACAACTATCTAAGGGCTGACGTCTGATTTGAGTAAAATCGTCCGAAACGTCGGCAGCATAATTCATGATAGGACTAGGGCCGTAAACACGCATGACATAAAAATGATAAAGAGCCCTCAATAAAATTGCCTCTCCTATCCAACGGTCTTTGTCTTTCGCCGTAAATTCCTCTGAAAGCGGAGTGATGTGAATATTGTCCAGGAAAATGTTGGATTTACGTACTCCTTCATACATATTAATCCATACCCTTCCGGTGGCATTATAAGCATTCCAGGCTCCCCGGTTCATCAATTTACCGAATTTCTCCGGCCAGGGCACATTAAACTCATCAGAAGCCAACACAAAAGGATTTATATCCGCCATATCCGTAAAATGAATTTCCATCGGTAAATCCGCATAGGCATCTGTTAAAAAACTTTCGGCATAATTCCGTTGCAGGAAAGCTTCTTGTATGGTAATATCTTCCTCAGGCGCTTTGTCCAGAAAATCCGAACAAGAAAAAGCCAGTAAGGTCAGGAGGACTCCAGCTGCTATTTTAAATATATATTTCATTTTTAATCTTTTTTACAGAATTCAACTAAAATCTTTCAAAGGAATGTTTTAATTAAAATCGATCTGGAAACCGATATTAAAGCTTCGTTGCAACGGATATTGTCCCCATCCGTCGTTTGATTCCGGATCCATAATTTTTACATGATCCCAGGTATGAAGATTCATTCCGTTGAGGAATACCCGGAACTGACTGATTCCGTATTTTTTATTGATATTTTTCAGTGTATATCCAATCTCTGCATTCCGGAACCGCAAATAATTTCCATTCTTTTTCCACACCGTAGAAGTAACAAAATTATTGGGGTTATTTCCTACATCGATAGCCGGATAACGAGCGTTGGGATTTTCAGGCGTCCAACGATTATCGTAGTATTCTTTCAAAATGTTGTTTGAACCCAATCCGTCGTAAAAAGCCCACATTCCAAAACCTCCAATATCTACAGTCGCATGAGCTGCTCCGGTAAAATATACACTTAAATCAAATCCCTTGTATCCGACAGTACCTCCGAATCCGAAAGAGATTTCCGGTAAACGGGGATAGCCAATGGCCACCTGATCATAAGAATCAATCACCCCGTCTCCATTAATATCTTTGTATTTTACATCTCCCGGACGCACACTACCTAAAGCTTGATAAGGACTACTCTGTATATCGGCTTCATCCCGGAAAAATCCTTCTGCCACAAACCCGAAAGGTTGATTTAAACGTTTTCCCTTTCCGGATAAATAGGGATATTTTTTTGCCGGTTCGTCATTTTCAATCACCTTATTGCGGGCAAATGTAAAATTCCCCCTGAAAGAATAGAAGAAACCGGAATTCGTTGTATTTCGGACTTCCAATAAAGCATCCACTCCCTTATTCTTTATTTTACCGATATTTCCATAGGGTATGGACCACGGATAAATACCCGTTACCTGCGGAATCGTAGCCCGTTGTAATAAAATACCTTTCCGGGATTCATGGAAAAAGTCTACTTGCAAAGAAATTTTATCGTTGAACAACCCCAGATCGAAACCAACATCCGTTTTGGTAGATTCTTCCCAAGTCACATTCGGATTGCCGATTGCATTTTCTTCCATTCCTTTATACTGCGTCTGTTCGTCTCCGAAATAATAATACTGACCATCCGTATTGACAGTACTCAAAAACAAGAAACGCTGTCCAATTTGATCATTACCCACCTTACCATAAGATACTCTCAACTTCAAACGATTAATCGCATCAATTCCCCAGAAATTTTCATTCGACACTATCCACCCCAAAGACCCGGAAGGGAAGAAACCAAATCGTTTTCCTTTCGGGAAGTTTTCTGAACCGTTATAACCAAAATTCCCTTCCAAAAGATATTTATCAGCAATACTATAAGTAATACGTCCGGCAAATCCACGACGACGATACGGGATATTTCCTCTGGAATCCGCATTCAGATCCACATATTCCCGTTGGTTGAATAGTAACATACCGGTAATATTGTGCATCCCAAAAGTCCGGTTGTAATTTACCTGAGCTTCCAGATAAATAGCCCGGTTAGCACTATTTTCCCGTTCATACCCTAAAGGTTTTTCTTCCCGAAATACAGGACTGTATAAATCTTCTCCGGTTTCCGGATCTTTTCCCAAATAACGTTTTACTTCAAATTCCTTAATCCGTACGTTATTGGTCTGGGTATACCGATCGTAAGAGAATAATCCTCTCAAAGACAATCCTTTTAATAAGAAATCCAACTCCCAGTTTGCACCGAAACTCGCCTGCAGAGTCGTCCGGTCCTGAGTAGAATACCCCGATTGGGTTACCCGTCCCCAAGGATTAAATCCGACATAAGCCTGAGCTCCTCCCGGTGTCCCGTCCGGATTACGAGCGGGATAAGCTATCGGAGAAATCATCTGCATGGCTTGAAAAATATCAGGAGAACTAAAGCCTGGATAATTTCCGTTCTGAATAATTCCTCCCAATCCCAACTGTAAAGTGAAGTTTTTAGCCAAAGCCACATCGATATTACTTCGGAAATTATAACGCTTTACATTGGCATTCGTGTTGTATTTATTGGATGGATCTTCCCGATACAATCCGTCCTGTAAGGTAAAACCGACATTCATATAATACTTGAAAATATCTGTTCCTCCGGTCACACTCAAGTTATTAATGGTTTGCCAGGAAGTTTTATGCAACACCTCATCTGCCCAATCTACACTCGGATAAAGGTAAGGATCGGAACCGTCAGCATATTTTTGTAATTCCTCTGGCGTCCATCTTTCCTGTTGACCGGAAAAACGCAAGGCCTCGTTCATCAAAGAAGCATATTCAAATCCATTGACATATTTCGGTAAACGTAAAGCCTGTAATACAGCAGCTTCCGCCCGGAAAGTAATATGAGGTTTACCCGTTACCCCCCGCTTGGTGGTAATCAGAATCACTCCGTTCGCCCCCCTGGCTCCATATACAGCCGTAGCAGAAGCATCCTTCAGTATAGTAAAACTTTCCACTTCCTGAGCATTGATCTGATTTAAGTCCCGTTCCACTCCATCAATCAATACCAAAGGATTATTGTTTCCGAAAGAAGCAATTCCCCGGATATATACCTGCGCTTGATCATAACCCGGTTCCCCGCTGGTCTGACGACTGATAATACCCGGCATTTGTCCGGCCAAAGCATTCGACAACGAAGGAGTAGATACTTTTAACACTTCCTCAGAAGCAATGGTAGAAAGTGCACCGGTAACCGATACTTTTTTCTGTTTTCCATAACCGACCACCACGACTTCTTCCATCGCCTGAGCATCGACCTCCATCTTCACTTCCATCTCCGGCTTTACCACCACCTCCATATCTTTATACCCGACAGAAGTAAATAAAAGCTTTTTAGTTCCTTCTGGCACCAACAGAACAAAATTACCGTCGAGATCCGTTGTCGTACCGGTTCCTGTGCCAGGAATACGAATGTTTACCCCAATCATGGGTTCCCCTTTTTCATCTGCGACATACCCTTTCACCGTGATCTTTTTCGTCTGCTGTAAGCCCTCGGAATCGTTTTCATAAAAACCGGGAATAAACAAATTTTCCTTTTCGAAGGAGCCCGGGTTACCAGTAAAAGCGAAACTCGTTTTTGCCGGTAAACTCCCATACACGGCTCCAGATTCCCAAGTTGGTAATAACGAAAGGAATGCTACAGCTACCGCAGAAGCAGTAAACTGTCGTCTTCCCCAGTACATTTGAACAATTTTAGATTTTTTCATAGAATGTATCCTATTTATTAGTTAGATGTATAATATTCTACTGCGGAATTATTTCTTCTCTAAAGAATTACATATTTCCTTATTGATTTCCCTAAGTTTATTTTCATCCAATTTTACTTTTTCCCGGTCATAAGTCATAAAGCCATTTACTTCCCTCTCGACATCTGTTGTTTGAGTATATACAGCTGCTGAAAATCCTCTGCAAATCAGATTTTTAAGTATTGTGGCATATTTTTCATATTCTGCCATCGCCTCCTCGTTACTTGTAAGTTCAATATACCCCCAGTTGAGGGAAGGCTCCCACAAATGCTCTTTGCAAACCAGACCGATTCCGCCAAATTCGCCTAAAACAGTTGCCCGCTGCGCATCATACAAATAAAGCTCTGGAGTAGGATAATTGTGGAGATCCAATATATCTCCGCAGGTGTAATGATTTCCTCCACTGGCCGGATTCACCAGCCGGCCCGGATCGTAATCTTTTGTCCAGCGAACGATTTCCTCCGTTTTAAATTGCCCCCAAGCCTCGTTGAAAGGCACCCACACTCCAATACAAGGATAAGAATAAAGATGATCGATGATCGATTGCCATTCCTTGCGGTAGACGGATTCTGAAAAACTGCTCCGGACGTATTCTGTGCCTTTGAAATAATTCCGGTTTTGCCATTCCGGACCGCGGTCCCCGTTTGGCATATCCTGCCAAACGATCATGCCCAGACGGTCGCAATGGTAATACCAACGCGCCGGCTCTACTTTAACATGCTTGCGGATCATATTAAATCCCCATTCCTTCGTCTTTGCAATATCGTAAAGCAAAGCCGAATCGCTCGGAGCCGTATACAATCCATCCGGCCACCATCCCTGATCCAAAGGACCATACTGAAATAAATCCTGATTATTCAACTGCAACCGCACAATACCGCTTTCATCCCGCTTCACCGAATATTTGCGCATAGCGGCATAACTTTTTACCCGATCCACACAACGGTTTCCCTCCCACAAAGAAATAGACAAATCATACAAAAAAGGATTCTCTGGACTCCACAACAGCATATCAGCAGGCATAGGCACTTCTATACGCTGACCGCATAAGGAACGGGAAGAAGAAACAGTTTTCCCTCCAGCGCTCACCTCGACCTGCACAACCCCTTTGCTTTCCGTAGAAACCTCTACCGACAATATCCGCCGGTCGATATCGGGAGTTACCCGTAAATAGGAAATAGAATGTTCCGGCACCGGCTCCAGCCAAACCGTTTGCCAGATCCCACTGACAGAAGTGTACCAAATCCCTTCCGGACGCCTCACTTGTTTTCCCCGGGGTTGAATTCCCTGATCCGTAGGATCGCTTACCCGCACTGTCAGCCGATTATCCCCCTTTACCAATGCCGATGTAATATCGAAAGTAAAAGGAGTATACCCCCCACTATGATTTCCCACTTTCACGCCATTTACCCAAACATCCGTTTTCCAGTCCACCGCTTCAAAATGTAAAAGGATTCGTTTCTTTTTCCAAGCAGGATCTATTTGAAACTCCCGCTTATACCACAATTCTTCATTCGCCTCTAAAACCCGCCCTACTCCGGAAAGAGCAGATTCCAACGCAAAAGGCACCAATATTTGCCCTTCATAAGTCTCTGGTTCAGGGCTCCCCATCGGAACCACTGCATATTCCCACAGGCCGTTCAGATTTTTCCAAACTTCCCGTTCCATAATCGGACGGGGATATTCCTGCCATACCCGATCCGGCCTCAATTCTTTCCCCCAACGCGTCATCAGCCGATCACCGGCAGGCTGCCATTGAGCAAAAGAAGAAAATCCGGTCCAAACAATTATTAAAAAAAGTATTATTCCACGCATAAGTCACAACTTTTATTTTCGAGAATTAAATTTCTCTAACAAAAGTATATGACAACCTCCTTCCTTTTAAAAACAATTATCCCAGATAATAGAACATTCGTCTCAATCCTTTATTTTCCGGCAAAATCCTTAGGTAGTACTCCAAATTGTTTTAAAAAACACTTGGTAAAATAAGAAGGGGTATTAAAACCGACGAGATAACAAATCTCACTCACCGGATATTTTCCTTCCTGTAATAATTCAGCCGCTTTTTTCAATCGTTCCAAGCGCAAATAATCATTCGGGGTTAAATCCGATAATCCGCGAATCTTTCTATAGAAACTGGATCGGCTCATATAAAGAGCATCGGCTACATCGTCCATGCCAAAATCCGGGTTGTGTAAATTAGCCCGTATAATTTCATGCAATTTTTTCAAAAATTCCTCATCTGCTTTCGACAGGGCCATCGTATTGGAAGCTACTAGAGGGGAACGGGCATAAGTTTCCCTCAATTTCTCACGGTTTTGCAACAAGTTAGCCAGAGTTGCATATAAAAATTCAACTGAAAAAGGTTTTTCAATATACGCATCCGCTCCCATCTCCAAGCCTTCGATTTTGGATTGCATATTGGTTTTAGCCGTCAGTAAAACGACCGGGATATGACTATAATTGACATCCGATTTCAAGCGATGACAAAGTTCAAACCCATCCATACAAGGCATAACGACGTCGCTAACGACTATATTCACATAGGTGGAATCCAAAATCTCCAATGCTTTTTTTCCGTCTACTGCTTTTATTACATTATAATATACGGACAATTGACGTTCCAGAAAAACCAACATATCCGGATCGTCTTCCACAATTAAAGCAATGGGTTTATTTTTATTTATCGCCTTGTTCTCCCGGATATCCAATTCCCTGTTATGCTGTTCCTGAACTTCCGGTTTTAAACGGATTACTCCTTTTTGAGTAATGGGCAAGAGCAATACAAAACAATTCCGGTCTGTTTCCTCTGTCATCTTCAAAGATCCCTGATGCAGTTCTGCCAGAGAACGTGCCAAGGCCAGGCCGATTCCGGAACCTCCCGTCACCTCTTTAATTTCCTGATCCTGATATTGAACAAAAGGTTTAAAAATTTCTGTTCTGACCTCGGGGGGGACAATAACTCCGTCGTTGGCCACTTCTATCGCGAATCCGTCAGCTTGCCCGGTATCCAGCTTTACCGTAATGCGAGTATCCCCATATTTTACAGCATTACTAAATAAATTACTGAGGATTTTGGTAAAGGCTTCCTGGTCCACATGGGCCATAAATTCTCCTTCTGGAATATCCATAGAAAATTCTATTTCCTTTTGTTTCGCCAAAGGCAAAAAACGCAGTCCTGTTTCCCGGATCAAAGCTGAAATGTTACGTTCTACAAAATTTAACCGGAATCCTTTCACCTCTGTTTTCCGGAAATCCAGCAACTGGTTGGTCAAATTCAACAACCGTTCGGTATTTCGGTTCATAATATTCAAATCCTCTTCTACCTCCGGTTGTATTTCTTTTTTCATCAGTATATTTTCCAACGGTCCTTTTATCAACGTCAAAGGTGTTCGGATTTCATGGGCCACATTTGTAAAAAAATCGATTTTCGCCCGATAGATTTCCCTTTCTTTTTCCCTTTCAAATTTCTCCGCCTGTAATCGGTAATGACGAGCATTCCGTCGTCTGAAATAAAACAGGGTATAAAGAATAGAAGCGATACCCAGTAATACATATAAACTATATGCCCATCCGGATAAATAAAAAGGAGGTAAAACAGATACATATAATATTCTTTCCTGCTCATTCCATACCCCATCGCTATTGGAAGCTTTCACCCTAAAAATATAATCTCCGTGTTTTAGGTTAGAATAAGTAATCAAAGGACCGCGGTCCGAAGGTTGCCAATCTGAATCGAATCCGTCCAGCCGATACATCAATTGATTCATCTCCGGAGCCTGGTAACTGAGAGCTGCGATCCGAAAAGAGAATGAATTTTGATTCGACTTGAGTACCAAAGTGTCTGAAATAATAATGCTTTTTTTCAAAGGAGAATTCTCCTCCCCTACTTCCACCCGATTATTGAACAACCAGAAATCTGTGACGGCAACCGGAGGAATGTATTTATTCTCTTGAAAATTCTGGGGATCAAACACGATAAACCCCTCTATACTTCCCAAGTAAATCTTTCCATCCGGTGTTTTTAAGCTCGAACGATAGTTGAACTGGTTACAAAGCAATCCATTAGCAATCGTAAACGATTTAAACTCCCCTTTCTCCCGGTCAAAGCGCAATAACCCTTTATTCGTCGTCAACCAGAAGTATCCTTCTTTATCCTCCACAATTTGATAGACGACATCATTAGGCAATCCTTCCCGCATAGTATAACGCACAAAGTTTTCCGTCTCCGGACAATACCGACAAAATCCGCCTCCCTGAGTGGTCAGCCATACCTGGCGATGAGTATCTTCGTATATGCTCAATACTTTATTGTATGGAAGACTGCTTGTATCCCTGTCATCCTGTAAAAAATTTACCCATTTCTTATTTTTCACATCAAACTTCCAGGCTCCGTTTGCATACGTTGCCAGCCACATATTTCCCTGAGCATCCTCTTTGATATCGTGAATAAATTTTCCTTCCAATTCCGGTATACGAATAAAACAATCCTTTTCCCGATCGTATTGCAGTAATCCGAAAAGAGTCCCCAACCAAATATCTCCGGCAGAAGTTTTAAAAATGGAAAAAACACTGTTATCATTTAAACTGTTCAGAGCAACACCGCGGGAATAACTTCTTATCTTACCCGTTTTAGTGTTCAATACTTTTAAACCTTTGGAAAAAGTTCCGATCCAAAGAAATTCTCCGTCCATACACAAAGCATGTACATTCCGGAACTCCCGGCTCGGCTCAAAAAAATAGAATTTTTTCGTCACAGGATCAAAACGGTTTAATCCGCCGTCTTCTGTTCCGATCCATACAGAGCCGTCTGGAGCCGGACAAAATTCCCTCACCCGCCTTCCGTGCAAACTATTGGAATGATGAAGAGGATAATATTTTTCAAAATAAGTATAAGGAACCGGATAATAATCTACTCCTCCGAAATAAGTGCCAATCCATATTCCCCCTTCCTTATCTTTGCAAAAAGAGTAAACAGCATTATCCGAAAGGGCATACGGATCTTCTCCGGAAGTTATCAAGTGAGTGTAATGATCCGTACGTATATTATAAATAAATACTCCGGATTCTGAACCGACCCAGATTTCAGCGTCCGAATAAAGACAAATATCCCTCACCCATAAATTCTGACGATTTTCATCACTCACCAGTAAATCCCGGACTTTACCCGAAGTCAGGTTAACCTCTCTCAACCCTCCTTTTGCAGAAGCGACATATAAACAATTATAAGGCCCGGGCAGTATACGCGAAACAATGTCTTCCGCAAAAACCTTCTCTCCCCTTGGGGTTTGAAAAGGGACAAGCGTTTCCAATCCATCTTCTGAATACCACAGGCCTTCCCCAAAAAAGCCGATCCACATCCGGCCTTTTCCGTCAAATGCAAAACATTGTACATTTGCCTGATGGTTTTTTTTCCGGTTTAACGGATAGTTTCTCAACTCTTTCTTTCCCGGATCATACCGGAAAATTCCCTGTCTCTCCACTGCCATCCAAATCTGTCCCACGGAATCATTTCCGATCATAGTAACCGTTTCTTCTATCTGAACTCCTTCCCCCGTAGAAACAGCAAAACGATCAAATTCCTCTTTTTCCGGACGGTAAATATATAAACCAGCATCCGTACCTACCCACAAATTACCGTCTTTACCTTCATACAAGGTCGTAATAATATTATTTCCTATACTCCGGGGGTTACCAAACTCCCGCCGGAATACTTTTAAAGAAAGGCCATCAAAACGATTCAGGCCATCTTTTGTGCCGAACCACATAAATCCTTGCCGGTCCTGTAAGACCGTATTTACCGTATTCTGGGAAAGTCCTTCTTTAATACTTAAATTCCGCAGATAATATCTTTTATCTCCCGGCATACCCCAAGCTTCCGATACGCTCCCGATGCATATAAAATAACACCCTGCTATTATTTTTGCACAAACACAAAGAGAGCTCTTTAATCCCTTATTCATACAATTGTAAATATTTCCCAATAACTGTTATTCTTCAACAAATATAGTACATACAATATTCGTTTGCAAACATTCAAGTTTGGAAATATCTATTTAACAGAGTTAAATACACCCGAAGGAAACAGAGGGAAGTTTAGGAAACTTTCGTATTCTCTCCTGGTACAAACATTTCAGCCGGATATTGAAAAATTTTTAAATTAAAATGAGGGACAACAGCCAGAATATGATCGAAGATGTCGGATTGTACCTTTTCATAAGCGATCCATTCCTGTTTCAAGGAAAAACAATAAATTTGAATAGGGATTCCTACAGCCGTCGGTTGCAATTGCCGGACCATATGCGTCATATCGTTATTGATATCGGGATTCGCTTCTAACCAGAATTCCATATATTCCCGGAAAATCCCCAAGTTTGTCAGTTTCCGTTCATCCAGAATTGTCCCTTTGTTTTTATTCATATTTTCCAAGGTAGAAAGCATTTTTTCAATGTATTCTTTCAGATAAACGGACGATCTGAAACCTTCTATTTCTTCTGGAGACAAAAAATGTACCGTGCTGATATCTATGCTTACATAACGCTCAATCCGCCGGCCGTTGGATTCCTGCATTCCTCTCCAGTTAATAAAAGACTGAGAGACCAATTGATAAGTAGGAATAGTAGAAATCGTCATATCCCAGTTTTGTACTTTCACGGTGTATAAATTAATTTCCAGCACCACTCCGTTGGCATTATTACTCGGCATTACAATCCAATCCCCGATCCGGATCATTTTATTGGCCAATAATTGTACGCCTGCTACAAAACCCAGAATCGAATCCTTAAATATCAACAGCAAAACAGCAGCGAAAGCACCCAATCCCACAATCAGATGTTCCGGAGATTTATTTACCATAATACTGATGACAATAATGACTACAACCGTATAAATAAATGTCTTTAATACCTGAATAAAAACCCGGATAGGACGATTTTTGGCTATCGGATAACTTTCATAAATATTATTAATTGTACTCAACAAGTTACTGAATATAATCATACTGACGACAACCATCCAGATATCGACCAGCCGTTGCAGTATATAGACTTTAGCCCAAGGTATATTCTCTAATATAATATAAGCAGCCAAGGGAGGAATTAAATAGGAAAGTTTGTTGAAAAAACGTTGCTTATATATAATGTCATGCCACGAACTCTTGGTTTTCCCCATGATTTTCCAAATCAGTAAAGACAACCATTTGTTGATTACAAAATAAAGCAAGGCGGCTATCAGCGCTACAATAACAGAGTGAAATATGATATCAAGAATGACTTCCGTATGAGGATTATGCACAGAAATGCCTAAAAAATCCAACCATCCTTTTTTATCCATAAATTTTATCTTTTAATTAAAATTTATACGGAGAAAGACAAGATTTGTTAGCTGTAACCCGCCCTTATTGGCACAAGCTTTAAAAGCTTTCAAAGAATTGAAGAGTTTTTACTTATCATTATTTTTCAAATAAAATATTTTACAAAGTCATTATTTTTATTATTTTTACGTCGTTTAAAAAGAAACAACTTTTTAACCAACTGATTGCGCGTCTTATTGTCTTATTAATCAACTAACAATTTAACCTAATGACACACGAAAAGAAAAACTACGCCATGCCGTTAGCATTCGTCGGCATGATGTTTTTTGCGATAGGATTTGCACTTGGGATCAATTCCTATCTCATTCCGGTACTAAAAGGTTCTCTGGAAATTTCGTCCGGAGTATCGTATTTTATCATAGCCGTAACTTTTTTACCTTTCCTTATATTCGGTTATCCGGCTTCCATGACCATCAAAGCTATGGGTTATAAGCGGACCATGGCTTTATCTTTTCTGATGTTTGCCATAGCTTTCGGACTCTTCATCCCGGCTGCTCATCAGGAAAGTTTCCCTTTGTTTTTGGTTGCTTGTTTCATCAGTGGAGCAGCTAATGCCTATCTTCAGGCCTCTGTAAATCCTTATGTAACGATTTTAGGTCCCCTGGAAAGTGCGGCCAAACGGATCAGTATTATGGGGATCTGCAATAAACTGGCTTGGCCGGTGGCCCCGCTCTTCCTCACCTGGATCATCGGTAAAAACATAAAGGACACGGTAATCGCCGATTTGTTTATACCATTCTATATTATTATAGGTGTATTTATTTTATTGGGGATTATTTCTTTGCTGGCTCCCCTTCCCGAAGTAAAAGCCGTCGGGGAAGACGAAGACAATGCCGATGCTTGTCCTTATGCAGCCAATAAAACGAGTATTTTTCAGTTTCCTCATTTGCTTTTGGGTTGTTTGGCTTTATTTTTCTATGTAGGAGCCGAAACAGTTGCATTGAGTAGTTTGGTAGATTATGCAACTTACCTGAATTTACCTTATGCAGACCTCTATGCCTGGATTGCTCCCATCGGCCTAGTGATCGGTTATATATGTGGAATTGTTTTAATACCGCGGTATTTAAATCAAGCTACAGCCTTGAAAATATGCTCCGTAATTGCTATACTCGGCTCTTTATTAGTCGTGCTTGTCTCGGATAGCCTTTCAATCTGGTTTATTTCCCTGATTGCTTTGGGTTGCTCTCTGATGTGGCCGGCATTATGGCCGTTGGCAATGGCCGATCTGGGAAAATTCACAAAAGCAGGTTCTTCTCTGCTGATTATGGCGATGGCCGGACCGGTAATCATTTTGCCTTTGTTAGGCTTTTTAACGGATAATTACGGTATGCAAAATGCCTATTGGATCTGCTTACCTTGTTTTATCTATATTTTGTATTATGCCTTAACCGGACATAAAATCAGAACAAAATAAACAGTATGCCTCCGTGCTTTATTGCGCGCGCAAGGTAAAGCACGGAGGCTACTTTAAATTATAAAATTGTATTAAAATATTATGGAAAATAGACTGAACAGTATTTGTAACCAGTTTCAACTGGAAGGAACGATTTTAACAGTTAAACCGCTTGGAGAAGGTTTTATCAACGACACCTTAATGATTACCACAGCAGAAGCTACTGCACCGAATTATATCCTGCAACGGAAAAACAAAAATATTTTTCAGAATATTCCAGCTATGATGGAAAATATTCAGCAGGTAACCACGCATTTGAAAAATAAAATTGTCGCCCAAGGAGGCGATCCGATGCGGGAAGCTCTGACGATTACTCCGACAAAAGACGGGAAACTGTATTATCAAGACGAAGACGGTGAATACTGGGCAGTATGTGTATTTATCGGGGATACGATTGCCTATCAAAAGGCCGACACACCGGAACTTGCTTATCAGGGAGGCAAAGGGATCGGAAAGTTCCAGGCCATGTTATCCGATTTTACAGAACCTTTAACGGATATCCTGCCGGGATTCCACAATATACGCTACCGTTTCCAACAATGGGACCAGGTATTAGCAAAAGATCCTGTGGGACGGAAAGCCACTGTCCCCAGCGAAATTCAATGGATCGAACGCCGGCGGGAAGAAATGCTGCACTTCTGGGAATTAGTGGAAAACGGTACTATCCCGACCCGGGTTACCCATAATGACACTAAAATCAATAATATCCTGTTCGATAAACAAGGCAATGTGCTTTGCGTGATCGATCTCGATACCGTATTGAGTAGTACTTGTCTGAACGACTACGGGGACGCAATGCGTTCTTATACCAATACCGGCTTGGAAGATGACGAGAATTTGGACAACGTATCCATGAATCTGGATATATTCCGGGGGTATACCCAAGGTTATCTGTCCGAAACTGCCCAATTCCTTAATCCCGCCGAAATTGATTATCTGGCTTTCTCAGCCAAATATATTACCTACGAACAAGTTCTCCGCTTTTTAATGGATTATATAGACGGAGATAAATATTATAAAGTGAAAAATCAGGTACACAATCTGGTCCGGGCAAGAGCACAACACAAGCTTTTACAAAGTATGGAAGCTCAATATGAACAGATGTGTTCTATCGTAAAAGAAGAAATTGCAAAGTATAAATAAACCGAAAAAGGTATCCCCAAAATCCGTTTCTTGCAGGATATTCCCACACCTGAAAAAGCTCGTTCGGCTATCTATCAGCCAAGAAGTGACCTGTTTTCAGCAGAAAGTATGAATTTCCTATTTTCCGGAACAGGATTTTTCGGATACCTTTTTCCACGCTATCGCCAGCTATGTTTCAGGTTAAAAAAATTTCCGCCCTTCGTCCCGATTCTTTAAAAGAAGCCGGTATACTTTTGGAAGAAATTCCAGCCCAGCCTGTCCTCTGTAACAACTGGCCGGAACAATATCCTTATTCTCCTCTGGTTCAGTTTCGTATAGCTCATAATGATCAGGAAATTTTTATCCGTTTTGATGTCACAGAAAAATATACGATGGCTAGGGTAAATACGGATAACGGTCCCGTATGGACTGATTCCTGTGTAGAATTTTTCATTGCACCGGATGAGGCGGGATATTATAATTGTGAATTCAACTGCATTGGGAAAGCCTTAGTCGGTTACCGTAAAAAAGGAGAAACAGCCTTGCATGCCCCCTCTTTATTGATGTCGTCTATAAAACGATATTCCACCCTCGGAACAGAAAATTTTGAAGAAAAAAACGGAAATAACCGTTGGTCTCTCCTGGTTTCCCTTCCGGTTCATCTTTTATTCCGACACAATTTCCGTCGTTTATCCGGCCTGCAGGCTAAGGCCAATGTATACAAATGCGGAGATCATCTTTCAGAACCTCATTTCCTATCCTGGTATCCGATCGACACAGCCCAGCCCAACTTTCATGTTCCTCAGTTTTTTACAGACATCGAATTCCAATAGATGCTCAAATGGAAAAGGGAATTGTTCCCAAAGGAAAAGTTTTTCCTTTGGGAAATCTGTATGCCTTCCCAGCACAGAGGTGTGGGGTTGCTGACAGACAGCATGCAAAAGACCGTTTAAACATTCGAGTAAACGCCACTTATTCTTCAAGCCGCTTAAAACCCAGTCCCAGAATCTCCTGCGCATTGAGTATAGTGGTAAAAGCCTGAGGATCTATTTTATAAATAGCCCGCTGCAACGTAACCATTTCCCGTCGGCTAACTACAGTCATAATCATTTCTTTTTCCGTACGGTTAAACATCCCTCTCACCGGCATGATCGATCCCCCCCTATGTAATTCGACCAGAATATATTGCCGGATTTCTTCTATTTTATCCGTTACAATAAAAAAAGTTTTATCACTTGAATACCCTTGCATGACAATATCAATCACTTTTCCCATCAGGAAAATAGTCAGCCAGGAATAAAAAGGAATTTTCCAGTCCTGAAAAACCAATAAACCGCATAATACAATAGAGGAATCTACAATCATCTGTAACATCCCGATAGGTTTCCGGGTTAATTTACTCAATATCGAAGTAAATACATCCGTTCCTCCGCTGGAAGAGCGGGTTTTCAATATTAAACCGACCCCTATCCCGATGACGACACCCCCAAAAATACTGGCTAATAGTACTTCATCCTGTAACTGAAAAGGATCGTACGGATGGGGATGCCCGCACTTTTCCAATAAAAAGGGTACGCCATCGGCAAAAAAAGCAACCAGAATAAAGCAAATGAATGTCTTCAAACCAAATTGCTTACCCAAGACTTTTACACCCCATAAACTCAACGGCAAATTGAAACACAAAGCCGCCATACCGATAGGAAAACCTAATTTATAATGCAAAATCGTAGCAATACCATAAATACCGCCCGGTACAATTTTATAAGGAGTCATAAAAAAAGTATACCCCATGGCCAGGACAAAAGAACCGATCACTAATAAACCATAGGTGCGAAACCAAGCCGCAGAAAAAATTTTTTCTTTATAAAAAACAGGATTTAAAGCATTCATTTTTACAAAATTATTTTAATCAGTTAACACTCCACTTTTAATTCTGATGGAACGAATGTTTCCTATTGAAAAGACTGCATTTCACTTTCAATCTGGCCTTACAAACGCTCTCTCTTATAAACCGAATATCTTTCTATTTTTAAAACGGCTCAAATATAAGGGGGTCTCCCAGAAAAAAACATGATTTATATCAGATCTTCTCCTTTCCCTTCTTTGCTTTATAAGTTTCCGGGCTTCCTAAAAGTCTGTTGGAAAAACTGAAAAGCTTTTCCACCTGATTGACAATTCCGATGAAAGCACCCAGGATACCGATAAACATTTATGCTGTCATCCTGTCAGTTTTCCGATTCTGGCACAACAATTGTCTGTAGAAAAGCGTAAATTTTAGCATATAATTAATCATATAAAATACAAATGTTATGACAACAGGAAAAATAGGTGTTTCAACGAAAGATTTATTTCCAATTATCAAAAAATTCCTTTATTCTGACCATGATATTTTTCTGAGGGAAATCGTTTCCAATGCAGTAGATGCAACTCAAAAATTAAAAGTACTGGCTTCTACGGGAGAAATAAAAGAGGAACTGGGGGACTTGAAAATCCGGGTAAAAGCTGACAAAGAGGCAGGAACATTGACGGTTTCGGATCATGGAATCGGGATGACCCGTGAGGAAGTAGAGAAATATATCAATCAAATTGCTTTTTCCGGAGCAGAAGAATTTCTGGAAAAACATAAGGACGATGCAGCAACCATTATCGGTCATTTCGGACTGGGTTTCTATTCTGCCTTTATGGTAAGCGATAAGGTGGAAATTGTCACGAAATCTTATAAAGAAGGGGCACAGGCTGTAAAATGGACTTGTAGCGGCGATCCGGAGTACACCTTAGATGATATTGAAAAAGCAGAAAGAGGTACAGATATTATTATGCATTTGAATGCCGATGAAAAAGAATTTCTGGAAGATAACAAAGTCAATGAATTACTGAACAAATATTGCAAATTCTTACCGGTAGAGATTATTTTCGGCAAAAAGAAAGAATGGAAAGACGGAAAATATGTCGATACAGAAGAAGACAATGTCATTAACGATATCAATCCGGCTTGGACACGTAAACCTTCCGATTTAAAAGAAGAGGATTATCTCAAGTTTTATCATCAACTATATCCGATGGCTGAAGATCCCCTCTTCCACATTCATTTAAATGTAGATTATCCCTTTAATCTGACAGGTATACTGTATTTCCCTAAGATCAATAACAAATTCGAAATACAGAAGAATAAAATACAATTATACAGCAATCAGGTCTATGTAACAGATTCTGTGGAAGGGATTGTCCCGGAATACCTGACGCTTTTACACGGAGTGATCGATTCGCCGGATATCCCGCTGAATGTATCCCGTTCTTATTTGCAAAGCGACCGGAATGTCAAAAAGATTTCCAATCATATCACCAAAAAAGTAGTAGATAGCTTAAGTGATATTTTCAAAAATACCCGGGAAGAATATGAAAAGAAATGGGATGATTTGAAAATTTTTATCCAATATGGTATACTGACGGATGAAAAATTCGCAGAAAGGGCAAAAGATATTTATTTATTGAAAAACACCGACGGTAAATATTTCACTTTTGAAGAATACGATAATCTGATTCAGGCCAATCAAACGGATAAAGATAAAAATATAGTTTGCCTCTACGCCACAGATGCTACCGAACAATACAGCTATATAGAAAAAGCCAGAGCAAAAGGATACGATGTCTTGTTAATGGACGGTCAGTTAGACACTCATTTCATTAATCATCTGGAACAGAAAAATTCAGACCATAAATACCTGAGAGTAGATGCTGATGTGGTAGAAAAATTAATTCCGAAAGAAGAGGCCCGTCAATCCGATCTGAGTGAAGAAGAACAAAATAACCTCCGTCCGGTATTTTCCTCCCCCTTGCCTAAAGACAACGGTATGTTTTTAGTCAGCTTCGAGGCTTTGGGAGAAGACAGTGACCCGGTTGTCGTTACCCGTTCCGAATTTATGCGCCGGATGAAAGAGATGGCAGCTTTAAATCCCGGCATGGGCTTTTACGGAGCAATGGGCGACCAATATACTTTAGTGGTCAATACAGATCATAAATTGGTAAAAGATGTACTGGCCGACGAAAAGAAAACAATGAACGCTAAATTGGAACCCCTCGATTTCGAAATCAAAGAAATGGAAGGGAAAAAGACAGAACTGAATGAACTGAACAAAGATAAAAAAGAGGAAGAGATCCCTCAAGTCGATAAAGACCGCTTAAAAGAGTATGACGAAAAAATCAATACCATGCGTCAACAAAAAGAAACATTGCTGGCAGAATATGGAAAAGAAAACAAGATTGTGGGACAATTGATTGATCTGGCTCTTTTAGCCAACGGCCTTCTCAAAGGAGAAGCGCTCAACAAATTTGTAAAGAGAAGCGTAGAGCTGATCAAATAACCCTTTCCTGTCATTCTCTGGAAGGTTGTCCAAAAAAATTTTTGGACAACCTTTTTATTTAGGATGGCCTCTCTGCTAGGATAAAGGATAAGTAAAAATAAGGGTGGGCGCTTCCGAATCGTTCGGATATACTTCATAGGTTCCTCCAAAATAATGAATCAAGTGGGAATTAATCTCATTCCGGACTAAAGTTGTTCTGTTTCCCTGAAAATCCTTGGCCAAAGGCGTATTTATCACACGAAACACCAGCTTCTTCTCTGCTTCATGTTGTTCGATATGAATAATCGTCCGATAAATATCCGTATTACTTTCCTTCTTAAAAATAATAAGACTTCGAAGCAATGCCAAAAAATTTCTCCGGTCTGTCGTGATGGATATCTCTTGAATGGTCGTCTGTAGAAAAGGCTGAACTATATTTTTTTCAAATTGACGAGCCCTATCTATTGCTTCCCGGCACATTTCCATAAGGTCGCAGTTTTCCTGCTGATATTTGATTTTACCCGATTCTAAACGGGAAAGTTCCAGGATATTATTGACATAGTCCAACAGTTGTTCTGCATTTTCCTGTATGATTTTTCCGTATTCTACTTTACTTTCTTTATCGAAATCCGCATCCACCTCCATTAACAATTCTGCGAATCCGACAACGGCATTCAACGAGATCCGTATATCGTGACTGATTTCTGTTCGCAGACGTTCTTTGGCCCGGTTATTGGCTTCTGAACGGGCAGCAGCTTCCGCAGCAGCTTTCTCGGATTGGACAATTTTCCGGGAAAGAGAGCGCGTATAAATATAGAAGAAAAAAATCAACACAAAAAGTATGGCTAAAACACTCAGTATCCGGATCAGATTCGTATTACTGATCTTTTGTTTTTCCAACAACAGCTCGTCGATATGATAAACTTCCTTCACTTGGTCCAATTGACTGGCCGAGAAAGCATTATTCAATGAGTCCTGGGTGTGTATCAAATACCGAAGTGTCGTAATGGCTCCTTCAATATCCCCCTTGTCTTTTTGAGTCATAGCTTTGTAACTCATTAACATCCCAAAAGTATAGACATAATTCTTCAGTATTACAGGGGTCACCTCATCTATCAAAGCAATACTTTTATCGTATTCCCGGGTTTGGGAAAAATACTGCAATTGCATCAGTTGTACATTTAGCCAAAAAACAGGATCCACATGAGGAGCTAAAAGAGCTTTCGCTTTTTCAATGTGTTCTTGTACCTGGGAAAAATTCTTTTTATTTAAAAAATGCATGATATATTTCACCTGACAATCTATGGCCATATTGGTCCAATTATTTTTTGCCTCCGGTTCCTTCGTCATTACCTCCTGCAAGACTTCCGTCATTTCCTGTAAATAAGGCATTTTTGCACTGTCTTGTCCGATATTTCCATAATTACCCGCAATACGGGATAGTATATCCACTCGCAAACTCAATTTTGTCCGCTCTGTAAAACGTTTATGTGCCTTGATTAATATTTCTAATGATTCCGACCGACGACTGGAAACCGAATAAGCGCAGGCCAAGCTGTTATAAGCGGCGATCTCTCCGTTATGGCTACGATAACGTATGGCTTCCTCCAAAACGTCTTTAGCGGTATATATCGCTTTCTCTACCTTTCGTTTAGAAGCCTGCGCCCGACTAAGAGCAGCTTTTTGTTCCAGATAATAATCATATGTTCCCCTTTGAAGAGCCATCTCTTTTAATTTATCGACCCAATACGATAAACTATCCGGGTCATGCCGCTTATCAAAGCAAGTTGCCATATAATAAGCTCCTAAATTTTCATAATAGGCATTCTCCTGACGGATACTTTCTTCCCATAAAGAAGCAGCAAAAAATTTATCCAAAGGCGGATATTGGTGGCAATAAGCCATTCGCTCCAGATAGGACAAACGGGTACTGTCTGCTGGCAATAATTCTATTACTTTCTGAAGGCTATCCCGGTAGTGTATCCCTTCTACCTTATCTTCTCCAAATAGAAAAGAAAAAGAGCCCATAGAAATATAGATCAGTAATAGAAATTTTTTCATCCGTAATTTTTATAGGGGAGATTTATACTTCAAAGGATGCGTAAAGCAAAAACGTGCCCCTTGCATGTAATGAGGGTCCACCCAAAGTCTACCCTGTATATGCTTTACAATCAATTGGCAAATAGAAAGCCCTAACCCGCTCCCTTGTACAAAATCATTCAGTTTCTCAAAACGTTCGAAAATCAATTTCTGTTTTTCAAGAGGAATTCCGCAACCCGTATCCGTCACAGAAAAAAGGGCCATCTCCTCATCTTCCGGACTGATTTCCAGTTTTAATACAATGGATCCCTCCTTCGTAAATTTTGTAGCATTTACCAATAAATTGATTAATACTTGTCTGAGCCGGGCATCATCTGTATCCAAAAATAATTCAGAGAGTTCCGTTATAAAAGATAATTCTACCTGAAGCTGATAAGAAGCCCGTATGGTTTCTATCACGTCCTTACAGATTTTTACAGCATCACTCTGCCTGATATTAAATTTTATATTTTCTCCTTCAAAATCTGAAAAATCCAAAATATCGTTTACCAAATTCAGGAGTTGCTGAGAATTCACTTTGATAATTTCACAATATTCTTTTTCGGAGGCTGCATCCAGATCCATATCTTCCGATGCCAATAAGCCGGAAAAACCGACAATGGCATTTAAGGGAGTGCGTACTTCATGACTCATATTCGATAAGAACAGATTTTTCCGCTTGATTGCATTTTCAGCCTTCCTGGTCATTACCTCCAATTTCCGCTTTGACAACCTTAACCGGAATATTTTTTTCCAACTGAAAAAGGAAAATACAAGCAATAATACTACACACAATATAATTCCGATTGTATAATACCGCATGGATAAATGTCTGTCTCTTTCATTCTGGTAGGCCAATTGTTCGGCCTGGAAACGGGTTGTCAGCTGGTCAATCTCCTTGGGATAGTTTTTTTCGAACGTCGACTTTATATAAGCATAAATCGCATTATACTGTTCATACGCTTCCTCTTTACGTCCCATCACCCGGTACAAATCCGCCTTATTTTTCAATGCAATCACATACAAAGCGTGATTATTATAAATATCCTTTGTCTTAAAGAATTGTTCATAGCTTTCCAAAGCTTGCTCTTGCAAACCTACCTTCGTCAAATACATCGCTTCGACAATAAAGAAATGCCGTAAAACAGCAGGTGGTAAAACAGAAACAAATGAAGATACCTTATCCAAATACTGCTTGGCAGCAGAAACATCTCCTTTCGAAATTTCATAATACGCATTGAAAATATACCGGATTGCCTGCTCCGTTTCCAAAGAAGCCCCGAGCGGCATTTTATTCAGCCGTTCTATACACTCTCCTGCCCCTGTCGGATAATTGATATGAAGATAATATTCGGTAAGTTCTACCAACAATATTTTTATCAATGCCGGATCTACCTTTAATGTATCAAAAAGAGTCAAAGCTTTTTTATAGGCATCTCCAGCTTCCTGATCTCTTCCCGTAAGAGCATATACTTCTCCGATTACATTCAGCGCCAATGCCCGGCCCAAAGAATGATCCAAAGCCACGGCCTTAGAATACATCCGGTCGCTTTCAGCAATAGCAAGCCGTGTCTCTCCCCGTAAAGCTTTTGATTTAATGGCGATCCGCCTCAATTCAAAATAAGAATCATATTGCTTCTCCCCCTCCCAAACAGACAAAAGACTATCTATATCTTTCTGGGTTTTACCTTTTTCTGGCAAATACGTAAAACCCAAGCTATTTCGAAAAGACTGAATGATTTCTTCTTGTAAAACAGTCTCCGGCCAAGTAATTTTTCGCCTTTCTCCCGCCCATGCCGGATGGATAAGCCATAAGCCACACACACATAAAACGATATGTTTTAAAAATCTATTCATCGGCACCCGATCCTTATCCGAATTATAATGGACAAAGTTAATCTTTATTCTTATTCTTCCAATTTTCCGATTCCCCCAGAAAGTATAAAAGCAAAATAAGGATAAAATAAGTTCTTCTAAAGTCCAGTTGTAAAATTTTGAAAGCTTTTGAATTAAAAATTGATATAGTCTAACAAAAATTAATTACTTTCGTTAGATTAATCCGAACGAAAGTTCATAAAAAAGGAGCTATGAAAATTATTTACAGTAAAACAACTTACAGAAACGCAGTATACCGTGCCCTGATATCCATCCTCATCGGCATCGTTCTGATTATATGGCCTCATGTAGCCTTGAAAACGATAGTCATTGTAATCGGCGCCTTGTTTTTACTGACCGGTATGATGGCCTTTATCATGTCTTACCGCCAACAACAAGCAGCCCAACGTTCCGACGGACTTCTCTCGTTAAATGGAATCGGAAGTATTATTCTGGGCATATTACTCGTGTCGATTCCTCTTTTTTTCACTACTGTACTGATGATCATTTTAGGCTGTATTCTGATTCTGGCTGCCATCGCCCAATTAGCAACTCTTGCAGCCGCCCGTCAATTCGGCCCTATTGCTGCCATTCATTATTTCTACCCCATCATCATTTTATTGGCCGGCTTAATCGTCATTTTCAAACCTTGGGGCAGCGCAGAATATGTCGTCATTATCTTGGGAGCTACAGCTATATTTTACGGACTGACAGACCTCATTAGCCAGTACCGCATCAATAAACTACGAAAAAAAGCCCATGCTACAGAGCAGCAAAACAAAATGGGAGGAGACTCTATCGAAGACACCGATTACGAAGAAGTAAAATAGAATTATTCTCTCCAGCAAACAATGGAGATAATAAAAGAAAAATTCATCTCAGAAAGCTAAATTTTATGTAGATTTAATTATAATATAAAATTTAGACTTTATACCTAGTTACAAAATTATATAAACCTCAAGGAAGGGAGTTTATTGAGGAAATTAGAAAAAATCCTAATGTATACACTATACTTATAGAACTTTCAAACTTAATACAAGAGGCCTCAAATATAAAATTCACCTCTGAATGATAATATAAAACAGAAAATTTTCTCTCCATTGGGGGCAAGAGAAATTTCTGTAAGTACAGAAGAAGCAGGGGTAAATTTTATAAAAAATAGAATTAATTTTTCACAAGCCTGGTGGAAAGTTTTATTGAATAGCTATAATAAAAATAAGGTTTGTGACAGATTCCAGGGGATTGATCTTTTTAAATGGAAAGGATAAGGAATAAATCGAAAGTTTTGGGGTAAAAAGTGTGCCGGAAGAAGAATTTCCGGCCAGGTTCCTGCTTCCTAACAGGAGTCTCTTAGCCCTCTATTAATGGAAGACAAGAAATTGAACGACAAAGATGTGAACAAAGTAAACGAGAAGATGTACAAGCATCCTCCTAACGTTACTGTAAAGCATTAAATTCCGAGTAAAAAACAGTGTATATTAATTAACGAACTTAAAAATACCCTTATTGCCGTTTTAACAGTCTCTTCAGCACTTAATGGAGAAGGAATAGGAAGAACAATGTTTACAGTTTAATATAGCATTGAACCATGATGAAATATTCTTTATCTCTTTTTCTTCCGGAGTCTTCTATTTTATATTTTCGATCAACAGCTCTAAAGCTTTTACTGCCGCTTTAGCAATATTCCGTTCCCGGGTAAAAGAAAAGACAAATTTTCGAGCAATTGTTTTTTGAGGAGTTGCAACCGCAATCCAGACCGTACCCACTGGTTTTTCGGTAGTTCCTCCATCGGGTCCGGCTACACCGGAAGTAGCAACGGCATAATCAACCCGCATCAGTTGCTTCACCCCCTCTGCCATCTGCCGCACCACACTCTCACTTACAGCCCCCCACGTTTCTATATCCGCCGCCCCTACTCCCAATATTTTCTCTTTTACCTCATTGGCATAAGCCACCACACATCCCTTAAAATAAGCAGAACTTCCCGGAACAGAAGTAATCAGATGAGCAATATATCCCCCTGTACAACTTTCAGCAGTGGCGACACTCACCCCCTTACGGAGACATATTTCTCCGAATTGTTTTTCGACAGTTTCTTCTTCTCCTTCCACATAATGTAAACCTGCCAATTCCGCTTTTAAGGTAGAACTATAAGCGTCTAATTTAGCGACCGCTTTTCCCTTAGCTGTAAGACGCAGTTTTACCAAACCAGGTGAAGGTAAATAAGCCAGTCCCAAACCTTCGGGTAAAGCTTCTTCCCATTTCTCCAAACGCTCTGCCAATTCAGATTCCGGTATATCGTACACCTTCAGCATCCGGTATTCCAATTGCAAATTCGGATAACGTCTTTTTAACTCCGGTATGACCGTATTTTCCAAAAGATGTTCCATCTCAAACGGAACTCCCGGTAAAGAAATTAAAGACTTCCACCCCTTTTCAAACCACATTCCGCAAGCCGTCCCCTTTTCATTCCTCAATATCCGGCAATTATCGGGTAGAATAGCCTGTCCCTTATTATTTTCATTCAAAGCAATTCCCCTTCCCTTTAACAATTCCTCCAACCATTCCATCGCCTGAGCATTGACTATCAACTTGGAACCGAAATATTCTGCCAGTACTTTCTTGGTCATATCATCTTTTGTAGGTCCCAATCCCCCCGTTACCACAACTAGTTCGGCTTCTCCCATCGCATAATCCACCGTACCGTATATTTCATCCTGTTTATCTCCGACAGTAAGCATTTCTTTCACTTCCACCCCTATCGCTGTCAAATGCTCCGCAATATAACGGGAATTTGTATCCAGTATCTGCCCTAATAGTATCTCATCTCCAATAGTAATAACAATTGCATTCATATGAAATCAAATTTGAACGGTCAGCAAAACTACAATATTTTTCCCTCTCTTATTTCTTTTGCCCTCTAAAGTTATGAACAAAAACGGCAAAAAAATGAATTTATATTTTTCGTCTGCTGCCCTCTTCAAACGCTAGCTTTACCGGTTTTATATATCCGTTCTCCTCAAACTCCACCCTATCGACACAAACCTTCCGGTGATTTCCATTTCGATCCCCTAAAGGATGAGGATGATTAATTATATACCATTCATCCGTTCCCGGTATATTCACAACAGCCTGATTCCCCCTCCCGTCGCATTGAGATCATGCTGTTGTAAAATTTTTTCCCATCCATTCCTTTATCAATCTTTTTGATTTCCAGCCATTTGTCGCAAAACGATTTCAGCCATTTTTTTCGAACTGAATGGATCTTGCCCGGTAATTAGATTACCGTCTACCACAACTTTCGGTATCATAGGGATAAGTGATTTGCTGTAATCGCTCCCACGTTCTTTAAGTGCGGCTTCAAGATTAAACGGTACGACCTTACTCCTTCCGGCCAAAATTTCTTCCACCCAACTGAAACCGGTAAGTTTTTTACCTTTTATCAAATATTGGCCTGAGGACAGTTTCACATGCAGTAATCCACATACGCCATGACAAATTGCCCCGACTTTTTTATTATCTTCGTAATGGTTTTTGATAATCGCCTGCAAAGCTAAATTATCCGGGAAGTCAAACATAGAGCCATGGCCGCCTGCCAGATAGACAAAGTTAAACAACTGTCCACTGACCTCCTTCAAACTCTTCGTGTGGCATAGCATATCCCGGAATTTCGGATCGTTCCAGTAGTTTCTGGAAAGTTTGTCAAGATATATCGGCTTTAGACTCACGGGATCTATGGGGATACCGCCTCCTTGCGGACTTGCTACGGTAATAGAATACCCCTTTTCTTTTGCGCCGTGATAGATATGTGTAAACTCACTTAGCCATAATCCTGTTTTCAAATCTATATTAGGGTACTTGCCGGTTCCTGTTACAACCAACAGTATATGTAAAATATCCATAGTTGATAGTTTTTTGAGTAATGTATAATACGGGCAAATAGGTTAACGTGTTACATATGAAGTACTCCACAACAATTAGTTTGCATTAAAATGAGATCATTTCGTATTCGTTCCGTTTCCCCTATCAGCCATGTATCCGCTGGGTGCATAACGCCATGTATCTTTGCTCAGCTAATTCCCTGGACAAGCTCTTCTTTCTGGAGTTTTCTCCAAAAAGTCCCTACAATATTCAAATGCAACAGATATGGAGGCAAAAAGAAGAGGAACAATCCTTTTTTCTGCCAACATAGTATTCTCTCGCCGATATCTTTCGTTTTGTGTATTCTCGTATTATCCAAGACAATAAATGTTATACGGCTTATGTAAAAGACATCTTTTCGAAAAAGCTCAAGATAAATTCGGGATTGATATTCTTCTCAGTAATTTGCCAGAAATATTGGCTTTGTCCGTTAATCAAACCAAAGCAGTTAAACTGATAAGATTTTTCCGAGAAGAAACAAACATCCTCATTGAGAAACTACCAATCCTAAGGGACATAACCTTCAGTGCAACCAAGGGTTTCATCTTCGTCATAAAGGTTTATTTCATTTCTCAGGTTCACGTTCTCAAGCCCTTGGAGTTCCTCTACCGCAAGTGGATAGCACTCTTCCAGAAGGTGACCTTTAGGCCGTGGTGGAATTTATTTTCTCCAAATTTCGTTTACTATTTTTTATTTAAGCTTAACAGAGAGTTTATAGGTATGAATACAGTCTACAATTTCGTTTTGAAACAAACTTATTTTTTACCCCGAAGAACTCCTCCTTTCTATAGCCGCTATTCTTTTCAATAAGGAGGGATGAGAATAATAAACAAATTCATACCAAGGGTGAGGAGTAAGATTACTCAATGCTTTTACAGAGATCTTTTTCAGACCGGAAATCAAATCTTTTGCTACCCCCTGCCCGACAGCAAAAGCATCTGCTTCGTATTCGTTTTTTCTCGACCAGGCATTCATAAACAAACCAATTAGCATACTAACGGGAGTATAAAGAAGAACAAAAGCCACTAATCCCAACTGGAAGTAAACCCGTTCTCCTCCCAATGCTTCTGACAAGGCCGGTTCATTCACTAATAAGGAAAACAACCACAACATTATACCTGTCTGAAGAATAGAGGCAAGCATAAATTGTACCGTATGATGCTTTCTGTAATGCCCGATTTCATGGGCCAAAACAGCTACAATCTCTTCCTCTGTCAGCTCTTTTATTAAGGTATCGTATAAAACAACCCTTTTCTCGGGTCCAAAACCTGTAAAATAAGCATTGGCCTTCGTAGAGCGTTTTGACCCATCTATCACATAGATATTCTTCAATTTAAAACCTGTCCTTCGAGCAAAATTTTCTATTTTATCCCTCAAACTTCCTGCTTCCAAGGGAATTTGTTTATTAAAAAGAGGCACGATCAAACGAGAGTAAAATAAGGCCATAAACAAAGAAAAGAAACTGATGATTCCCCAAGCATAATACCAAAAATAGGTCCCTGTCCCTCGATAAACCTCCACGACAGCCGTTAAAATAATACCACCGATAAGTAGGGACAGGAAGAATCCCTTTAAAGCATCCCATCCCCACGTCTTTCCCGTCATTTTATTAAATCCGTATTTTTCTTCTATCCGAAAAGTAGCATACCAGTCAAAAGGCATTTCCAACAAGGTAGAAACCACAGCTAATCCCAACATAAACAATAACGTCTGCAAAAGGATTTTATCCGTTATCCCCACGACCCAGGCATTATACCAACCAAACCCACCGGCACTGAAAAAAATAATCAGGACTATAAAAGAAAAAGCGGAACTCACACGATTAAACCGATGGGTCTCCCGCTTATAATTCTGAAAACGCTCGTATTCTTTTTCGTCATAAATTCCCTTCAGCTTTTCAGGCAAGCAGGGAGACATATCCCGTATATTCAAAGCATCTAATACCTTTTCGATAATGAAATCAGCACTTAAAAAGATAATGATGATCCAAAAGACAAATTCGCTATCCATTATTCCTCTAGATTTATCTGCAAAACGATACCCACCTTCCTCCTCTTTTTCATAAAAAAGCAAACAAATATAGAGAAACCCGCTCAGAAAGGAAAAAGTTCTTGAGAGAATAAGGCAAGCGATTGAAAATTAATGGATATAGCGATAAATTCTTTAAATGTCTTCGAAATACAATAACATGTCAGTGTTCATCATTTATATTCCTTTTTATACACCATTACGGTACGAAAATACAGCATATAAACTTCCAAATACCGCAAAGCAATTGATTTAGTTTCATATTCTATTTCGTCACAATCTCCCAAAAAGTCAGGAAGATTAACTTGATATCATACCAGAATGAATGGTTCTTGACATACTCTAAATTAATGCGAAGCTTATCCCGCATGATAACTTCAACATAATACTTATCTGGATTCTCCGTCTTCTCAAGCAACTCATTTTCATTACGATAACGAATTGAAGCCAAATCAGTAATTCCAGGACGTACCTCAAGCACATGCATTTGCTCCCGAGTATACATATCAACATACTTGCGAACCTCCGGACGTGGCCCGACCAGGCTCATATCCCCAAGGAATACATTAATCAGCTGAGGTAACTCATCCAGTTTATACTTTCGGATGAAATATCCCGAACGAGTAATACGGGGGTCATGCCCACCAATCGTAATCAAGCCTTTCTTATCCGAACCAACGCGCATCGAACGAAACTTGAACAACTTAAAATCCTTATTGTCACGTCCAACACGCATCTGACGATAAAACACTGGGCCATCTGAATCCGACTTGATCCAGATGGCTACTATAAGAAATAAAGGCCCCAAGACGAGAAGCCCGCAGCCGCTCGCCACAATATCAAAAAATCTTTTCATTTCGATAGAAATAACAGCACTTCAACTCCGGAAATGGAAAGAGAAAAAATGAAGTGTAGACTACAAAAATTTACTTAGAAATAATATCCACGAAATTGGTGATGACATACTCCACATCCTCGTCAGACAAACAGGTGTGTAGAGGCAGAGTTACCTCATTGCGATAGAGATCGTATGCCATTGGATAATCCTTGATATCAAGACCCAGATTTTTATAAGCAAGCATCATGGGCAGTGGTTTGTAATGAACGTTACAAGCAATTCCACGCTCTGCCATCTGCTCAATCACAATATTACGCTCCGCCACATCCTTTCCAAGAAGACGCACAAGATAAAGATGACCGCTAGACGAATGATCATCACCATAATGGTCAAGAACTGCCACATTCAAGCCCTTAAGGCCTTCATTATAACGCTCGATAATCTGACGACGCCGATGAAGCATTTCAGGATAACGCTTCAGCTGCGCCAACCCAATACCTGCCATAATATCCGTCATATTACACTTATAATATGGGGCAATGATATCGTACTCCCATGCTCCAAGCTTAGTTTTCGCAAAAGCATCCTTGTTCTGGCCATGAAGAGACAATAATTGGAATTGCTTATAAAGAATATCATTATCAATACCTTCTCGAGTCTTCCATGTCAACGCACCGCCCTCTGCAGTCGTAAGATTCTTTACAGCATGGAACGAGAACGATGTAAAGTCAGCAATCTCGCCACACATCTTTCCGTGCCACATCGCACCGAAAGCATGTGCAGCATCCGCCATTACGATTACACGGCCGTAGGTCTTCTGAAGGTCATTTGAAGGCGTGAAAAGATGCTTCTTGCTCTCCACCACAGCAAATATCTTGTCATAGTCACATATGATACCGCCCAAGTCAACAGCAATCACGAACTTCGTTCGCTCCGTAATGGCCTCTGCCAAGTTATAGTAATCCATCTCCACACTTTTCTCTGTACTATCTATCATCACAGGAGTAGCACCAACATGACACACGACGCTTGCAGTCGCAGTATACGTATATGCTGGAACTATCACTTCGTCACCTGGACCTACGCCCATCACGCGAAGAGCGAGTTCCATACATGCCGTCGCTGAATTAAGGCATACAGCTTTATCTGTTTGACAGCACATTGAAATCAATTTCTCAAATTCCTTCGTCCTCGGACCGGTCGTAATCCACCCAGAACGAAGCGCATCGCTCACTTCTACAATCTCAGCCTCCGTCATATCCGGCGGAGAAAACGGAATATTGTGTAATTTCATAATGATAATATTGAAAATTAGATTAATAACTATCGATTGACTTTTACAACAAAACTCTGATGAATCAGTATTTTATAAATACCAATTAAATATCCACATCCATAATTCACATGAATCACAAAATATGTCACTACTTGATAAAATATTTGTTTTAAAGACCTCGTAGTTTTCAAACTTGATACAATAGCCAATAGCACATATAATACAAGAATTGAAATATAGATGACTCTCAAAAGAGGGCTAAAGACTGACGCAATTAAACCAAGAATTAAACCTAACACAAATACTAATGGGAAAAATTGCCTAACAGTTGCTGGGAAGCCCAATTTTTTGTTTACCAAAGGTTTAAATAGACCATACTGGTAAAACATTTTTCCAGTTTTCCTTATAGAATCTCTAGCAAAATAATCAACAATAAGATCCGGTAAAAGATAGATTTTCCCTCCATTTTTTATTATTCTACCATTTAACTCATCATCTTGATTTCTGATAAGTTCATCATCATATAAACCAATTTTTTCGAATAGTTCTTTTCTAAAGCACCCAAAAGGAACTGTATCAACTTCTATTTCCTCTTTGGCTCCAACCCGAAAACGAGAATTTCCCATTCCAAATGAACTGCTTAGAGCTGCAGCAATAGCTTTGCCTTTATCACTATCATCCGCAGGAAGTGTGCGGCAAACAGCTCCAACATTATCCGCATTCAGTTCTTTTAATTTAGAAATGAGAACAGAAAAATAATTTGTAGGATAAAAAGCGTGTGCATCCAACCTGATTATAATTTCTCCAGCGGCATGCATGATTCCAATATTCATTGCTGGCGGAACAATCTTTCGTGGGTTATCAAGCAATTGAATAAACGAATACTTCGCGGAATATTCTCTAACAATCTCACGTGTACGGTCTGTACTCATTCCGTCGACAAACAGGATCTCCCAATCATTATGAGAGAAATCCTGCCCAAGAATAGTATCGATACATTTAGCAATATATCGCTCTTCGTTGTATATCGGGCACACAACGGACAATGTTAAACTCATATTTTATTATTTCTGGAGAAAATCTTCTATATTAACTTTGTCTCCTAATTCTTTTAAAAAATCCGGAGTAAAGAATCCCATAAGTCCACCCTGAGATGTAAAAGTTAATTCACCAAAATACACTTTCCCTTTTACATTATATAAATCAACTCTTAATTCAGGAAATCCTTTAGATAAACATTCTGCAATTTCAACCATCTTCTCGAAATTTTCGGGCTTGGGTATATTTTCTCCTCTAATATAGTCAGAGTTAAATACAGAGAATTCAGGATGAGCATTCCATTCTAAATCATATGTCATTACATGAGCACTATTTCCATTCCTACTTCTTTCTGTACAAACCCAAACATAATACGCCTTTCCATTAAAACACCAGAACTTATAATCTGTCAGCGTATTCGTACCAGGCTCTATGGGTAAAACCTCTTCTACAACAACACATGGTTTCATATTCTTGTAATGCGGTTCTGCACATAATGCACCTATATTCTTTCTGCTCAACCATTCAGAAACCATCTCTTTAAGTTCATTTTTCTTTTCAGATGTCAATTCCCTTTGACGTATGATCTTATTAGTGCCTTTACCATCGCCATTATTTGCCTTAATTATGAAAATTTCCGGGAGTTTTTCTAAATTAATATCATCAGCAGAATACCAAACATCGTATAAATCGACAAGTGTATCTTTTAGCCCTAGCTTCTCAACATAGTCTCGTACGAGTCTTTTATCTGCTAATTCGGTCCATTTTGTCGAGTCAGAATAGAGTTTAGCCCAAAGAATTTTTTCGTTCAAATCTTGAGGGTTCTTTAAATTTAATTTCTTACGAAATACGTAATAATACCTAATCTGCAATAATAACTTTGGGTGATACTTGCCTAGATATTCACAGAACTTAATGAGAGGTGCGAACAATATTCGCGTTGATTTGTGTAATGTTGGATGAAACATAATGATTATTTACTATTTTCTTCTTAAAAATTCGCTTATAATATTTAGGAAATCTTTAAACTTAAAATTGTGTACATTCTTTATAAAATCAACTCGATTTACCTTTCTATACTGTTTCAGATTGCAGAATACTTCTGCATAATACTTTTCATTCTCAATAGAATGATTCACCAATGTTGCTAAATGCTCTATATCATACTCGTCAGGTATGTTATCAATGTAGCGTGGGAAAAAGTTATCACCAATATAAAGATAATCATACGATACAAGCTGATCACTATTGAAATCTACATTCACTACAATGGAATACCTAGTAGGTTCCCACTTCATATTGAAAACACAATTTCCTAGCGAATAAAAAATATACTTACCTTTATATATTTCATAGCCTTGTAACCTATGAGGATGCATTCCAATAAGCAAGTCTATTCCACACTCTATCATATAATGAGCTAACTGCACTTGATCTTTATAAGGGAAATCAATAAATTCATTTCCCCAATGCACATAAGCTATTCTATAGTTACAATCAGCCAATGATTCAATCTCATTTTTTATCTCAGAATATTCAGGCAAAGACCAATATAACGGATCGTTTGTGAAATTATCTGGACGTTGACTGAAAGCCAAAATGCCGATCTGTTTTCCTTGGTGCGTAAAAACAGATTTCTTTTGCCTTTTACTACCTATATGTGAAATATGATTTTCTTCTAAATAAGCAAGCATCTCCTTGTATGCATCATTACCATGCTGCATTACATGATTATTGGCAACGCCGTATAAATCAAGATGTTTTATTTTAGAAAGACAGATAGGACTGATACGAAATTGATTTGCAAAAGTAGCTTTTTTATCAGATACATTTGAGCAGACACACTCAAAATTACCAATCCAATAGTCACTATCTTTTCTTTTCAACCCGACAAAAGGGTCAGCACCTTGTACAATAGAAGAGCCAACTCCAAAACCGGCATCAAAATAACCATCGGAAAAATTAATGTCCCCAACTATTTTAATCATTTTCTGGAATTATTATTTTTTTTATAAATTTTGCTGGAACACCCCCATATAGAGCCCCTTCTATATTTTCCATTCTTCGTGTAACACAGGAATTGGCTCCAATAATAGAATACGCAGGAACTATTGAATTTGCGGTAATAGAGCAATTCGCTCCTATCCATGAGCCCTGGTTTATTATCGTTATATATTTAGTCGTTACTTTTTTATCTCTATAATTTTTACCATTAAACTCATGATTTGAAGCAGATATCATTGTTCCTTGACCGATGATGACATCATCTTTTATATAGCATTCACTATACTGCCCACCATTTAATCTTACAAATAGGCCAACACGAACATTATCTCCTATTACAAAACATTGTGGCGTATTAATTATGACATTATGAACAACTTGGAAATTTCTACCACATTGTTTTAATACAAAACTATACAACCATCCTCGAAATTTCATTATTATGGGTATGTCCGGGAAAAAATACAAGACTGTACGAATAAACCAGCAATATAAAATTAATAGCTTGTGTTTCATGATTAAAATTAATAAACCTTTATAACCTCCAAATTAACAATATAGACGTTATCGCCAATACTCATAAACAGTAACTCCTTAAGAATGGCTGAGTGAGTCACTCGAAAATTTTTTCTACAATGTTTCATTCCTAGACCATATAGCCATCCTCTGAAACGGATAAGAAGAAGAGGATGGAAAAATAAGAATGTACGCACGAACCAAGCGCACAATAATAAGATTTTTGATTTCATATTAGTAATTAAAAACCTGACTTAAGAAGGCTTCAATTGTATATTTCTCTTTTACCGCCAAAAATGCTTTATTGCGTTGATTCACAAAAGGTTTATTATCTTTTAGATATTCTTGAATGATTTTAAGTGCGCCATTCGCATCGTGAAAATTAAAATATCGAATCGTATCACCATCTTTAAAAGTTGTTGGCAATGAACCTACTGGAGTCGAAATTACAGGAACTCCTTGCGCCATAGCCTCTATAACAACACGTGGAGAACCTTCACTTAAAGACGGAAAAACAAATAAATTACTCTCTCGAAGTATGCTATTCATCTTTTCTCTATCATTAATATGACCATGCAATATTACGTTGCTTGACAATTGATTTTTATTCACATATTCTTGAAGCTCACTATACATCTCTCCAGACCCGATTACATCAAATTGAAAATCAATGTCTTTCGATTGAAGTAGTGAGCACAAATTCATAATTGTTTTGATCCCTTTCGCGAAACGTATATATCCAATATATATTAAATGAATATTTATATGTTTTACTAGTAAATCTGGAGATTTTAAAGACGATTCTCTAACGGTTGACGAAATAACCGGAGTCCCTTGTATTCCAAATTTTGACAATTTTTCAGTCAGATGATATCCATTTGTGTATACTCTACTACGCTTAGCTGCAAGCAATGTTAATACGTAATCAGGTAAATACCCAGCAATCATTATTTGCTTCTTAAGCCAACTCCACTTTTCATTATTTTTCGTCGCATCTATAGTATCTCCTACAAAATGCATAATTGTTTTTTTCTTAAACAAGAGAGCCGGCATCCAAGAAAAGGGATCTGGAACACGACAATAAATTAAATCAACCTTATCACTTACAGTCTCAATTGCCTTTTTCCACTTGCCCAATTTAGGTACAGCATTTATATAACTACTTATAATAGGTAACGGCAGAAATATTAGGTTATCAGCTTTAAATAAGGTTTTATTATTAATGCTATTATCCTTTGAACGGGTAGACAATAAAAATACCTTATCATAGTGAGTTGTAATATATTCTAAATATACACAATGGGTAGATGATAAATAAATATAACCATCAACCTCTCCAACTGACCAAGCGGCCAAAATTGCGATTGACTGCATACAATTGAAATTTATTTTGTTGTGATTGAAATAATAGATGCCCATATATACCACATTAATAGATATGTTAATATACCTCCTGTTTTATAGGCTAAGAGAAACATAAATAAAAACAATATTGATGGAAGAATATCTCTCTTTCTATATTTAATACAACGTTTAAGTAAGCCAAAGAAAAATAGATAGAATAATAATGATCCTACCATACCAGATACAGGAAGTAAATAAACAAACAGGTTATGTACTACACGCTCTTCGTTGAAAGTAGTTTTCATATCTCTTACATATTCAATTGTTCCTGAACCAAATAAAAGACTATTACTTAAATACACATCTAAAGACCTGTCCATTAACAAGTCACGTCCTCCATCATTACCTTCTCTCATTGATATAAGGCGTTCTATTACCGTAAAATCTTGATTATTCTCAATTATCAATTGACTACCTATTAAAAGAAAGATACCCAAACAAATGCCAATAAAGGTTATATTAACAATATTAGCCTTAGGACGTAAAAATAGATAACACAAAATACAAGCAAACGCTATAATTATACTACCTCTACTTCCTCCAGCCATCAGTAATAACAAAAGTGGTATAATTGCAATAAACAAAAAGTATCGAGTTTTACCCCATTGAAGAGGATTATCTATAATAAAATAAATACAGAAGAAAATTGCTAGCGCCATTCTTCCACCACTAGAATTGGGATTCTCTCCGAATAAAAAGAACCTACCACCGTGATTGATAAGAACATCTCCGAGGACACTACTAAAGGCAAGTAACGCAATTATTGACGACGATACAGAAAATACAAAAAAACTCTTATATATAACTTCAAGATATGTACTAAAACTAGAAGGTATAATATATACTAAAAAAATACATAGTGCTAATTTAGCAAAGTACACATAATTGCTTATACTCATTACGGAAATACTCGTGAATACAGTTGTAAATAACAAACTGAAGAAAAAGAAAATAATATACTTTCTAAAATTAGCTTTTACTGGCTGTTGCTTATTATAGTACTTTAATACTAACAACACACCTACGAATATAACAGTGAATATTTGTGCAACTCCACTTCCTCCATCCGCATCAGATTCAAGTTGAACTGGAGCAAAAGGATTCCACGTACCTAAAGCCAAAACAATTGTAAATACATATAACAGTATGGACTTGACCTTATCTATATTCTTAGTTTCTTTTTGTTTTGTCATACTATATTTACTACTATTGAATTGAGCAAACACCAGAGAAATTTAATATTTCCTAAGATGTATATCAGTCTTAACTATCCTAGCAGGATTTCCTGCAGCAATTGCATTAGATGGAACATCCTTTGTAACTACTGAACATGCACCTATTACAGAATTATCACCTATTGTTACTCCTTTACAAATTCGAACATTTTCTCCTACCCAAACATTTTCTCCAATGACAATAGGTTTATTTTCGGCATAATGCCAACTACGCATTTCATGTCCTTCAGGCGTAAGCCGCATTTTTCGACGAAATTCCGGATCAACAGGATGATTGTTATTATCACATATAGTAACATTTTGCGCTATTGCTGTATAAGCCCCTACAGATACTGAATTACTACATAATATTTTACTTCCAGGTCCTAATTGAGACCACGGCCCCATTTCTACTTTACCACCAAAACGACAAGAAATTAGACCATGTATACGAGTATTAGAGTGTAGCACTATTTCGCTATCCTGTGTTTTATGAATCTTTGTAGAATAGTACAATTTATGATTCTCTCCGATAAATGTTACACACTCTCTATAGTGCCACTTAATAAAACTATTAATTATTTTCTTTAAGAATTTTTTCATACACTCTATTAACGTTTAACAACACTTTTAACTAAATTAATAATCACATTACGTTCTCCACCATTCAACACCCACTTATAATAATAAAATACATATATAAGCGTGACACAAAGAGAAAGAAAAAACACAAAAAATCTAGCATCAACAAAAATTGCATTAGCTAAATTACCGATTAATATACTTGTCCCGCATAACACAATACTCGGAATAGCATTCTTATATATAAATAGCTTACTATCTAATCCTACATGTCGATTTGCAAAATAAATTGTTGATGCAAAACAACATATTTGAGATAGAACTAATGCCCATAAAATAGATGGAACCGGTAACCCTACTTGAAATGCAATAACACCTAATGGAATTGTGGCAGTAAGAAAAATAGATATCGCTATTTGATATCCTTTTATTTGGCCAGTAGCATATATTGCACGATTAATTCCCGGATAAAGCTGCGTAAATAAAAATGCTATAATAATACAAATTGTAAATATTTCAGTATGTTCTGGAAGACTATCGCCTAACCATATTTTTAAAATACTATGCAAATTCCATAATACCGGGATTGCCATCACACTTGATAAAAGAAAGGAGAGTTTTGACGAAAAGATTGATAAAAATATCATACGCTCATCATTTCCGGCCCCTTTATTTTGAATAATCGATGGGGTGAATACTGTTGTTAACGTAGAACTGAATGTTAAAACTAAGGAGTTTATTTGATTAGCAATTCCATAGGCAGCATTCGCAATTGTACCCCAAAAGTAATTCAGAACAATTGCTACGCCTTGATTTCGTAATAATACGGCCGAAGATCCCAATGTATTCCAACCAATGAAACCCAACATTTCCTTTATCTTATATTTATCAAAAGCTAATCTTATTGATATTTTTACTTCCTTATATTTAAGCTTACACCATATGAATTTCGATAAGAACCCAACAACTATTGATAACATCATTAACCAAGTGTATGTAACAAGAAGATTTGAGTTTATAAACATGATTACAATAGCCGCAAATAGTTGTACTATAATAACTAACACTTCTGAAATTGCAAAAAAAACCATATCCTCATGCGCATTTATAACAGCGGAATATGGAATAGTGGACATTGTTACAATAGCAGAAATTATCATAATGTCATAAACACTTTTTGCTACTTCAATTGGAGCATCACCTATATCAATAAAACCGTTAAAAAACAAAGGTTGTAGGCTAATGAAGACTATCCCTAAAACAAATGCGATAACAATGTGAATTAAAAGACTTACATTAAATACCGATACTAGTTTATCCTGATTATTTTCTCCCATTGAATAAGATAGAAAACGTTGTGTCGATATCATTAACGAACCACTAAGGAATGATAATAAAGAAATCACTCCTGCGATTAAATTATATAATCCATAATCACTGGCACCTAATTCATTTAGAACAAGCCTCGTAGAGATTAGTAATACAAGTGCTTTTATGAAAATCTTAATACAAAGCGCAAAAGTATTTAATAGTAATTTTTGAGAATGTTTCATAAACGAATAAATGCTAATGATTATATATAATTATAATCTTCCGTCAATAATATTTCTATTTAGGAATCCTTTAACGTCATAAATCACATGTTTATCCTTAACAAGGGATTTCACATCGAGACCATTGAACTTCTCATGTGACACAGCAAGAATAATTGAATCTGTTTTTTCTGTTGGAAGCTTATTGATAACATCGATACCATACTCCTGTTTTACGATTGCAGGATTTGCCCATGGATCATATACTATAATATTTACATTATACTCCTTCAAAGCCTTGTAGATGTCAATTACCTTGGTATTACGAACATCAGGACAATTCTCCTTAAATGTGAAACCGAGAATAAGGATATTTGAATTAAGAACCTGAATTCCCTTCTTAAGCATCAACTTAACAACCTCATTAGCTACATACTCACCCATACCGTCATTCATACGACGTCCCGCAAGAATAATCTCTGGATTATAACCATGACGCTGTGCGCACTGCGCAAGATAGTAAGGATCGACACCGATACAGTGACCACCTACAAGACCCGGTTTGAATGGCAAGAAATTCCATTTTGTGGAAGCTGCTGCCAATACATCCTGGGTATCAATACCCATCTTCGTAAAAATCTTTGAGAGTTCATTCACGAATGCTATATTAATATCTCGCTGTGAGTTCTCGATGACCTTTGCAGCTTCTGCGACTTTCATTGTCGGGGCAAGATGAGTTCCTGCAGTAATTACTGATGAATAAATTTTATTTATATATTCTCCCATTTCAGGTGTTGAGCCTGATGTTACCTTCTTAATATGTTCTACTGTATGGAGTTTGTCACCAGGATTGATTCGTTCTGGGGAATAGCCAGCATAGAAATCCACGTTGAATTTGAGGCCGCTGACTTTTTCAACTACCGGAAGACATTCGTCCTCCGTCACCCCTGGATATACAGTTGATTCGTAAACAACTACATCACCTTTAGAAATGACCTTACCTACGGTAGTACTTGCTCCATACAATGGGGAAAGATCAGGATTGTTATTCTCATCTACAGGAGTAGGAACAGCCACTATATAGAAATTGCAATCTTTGATGTCCTCAATATTTGCAGTACACTTAAAGCCATGATTGTTTATTGCATTCTGAAGAAGATCATCGCTTACCTCAAGAGTTGCATCGTGTCCAGCCATCAAAGCCTCTACACGCTTCTGGTTCATATCAAAACCTACTGTCTCATACTTCGTCGAAAAAAGGCGTGCCAATGGCAAGCCAACGTAACCGAGACCGATTACGCAAATTTTTGTTGCTTTCATATTAATTTGATTACTATTATTTTAAAGATTTACCTTATACCAATTTATTGCAGCAGCAATACCTCTTTCAAAACTCCAATCAGGATCATATCCGAGAAGTTCTTTTGCCTTGCTGATATCAGCATTAGAATGCTTGATGTCGCCAGCTCTGTCAGGGCCGTATTCAGGCTCTTTCTCAATGCACAATAACTTTGTCAGACCATAGTAGATATCTATTAAATATTCACGACCACCGTATGCAATATTAAATACTTGACCTGCTGCAGATGAGGGGGCCATACATGCCTTTAGATTGGCTTCAATTACATTCTCAATATATGTAAAGTCGCGACTCTGCTTGCCATCTCCATTTATTCGACATATTTCTCCATTTAGCAGTTGCTTAATAAATTTAGGAATAACGGCAGCATATGCTCCATTAGGATCTTGTCGACGTCCGAACACATTAAAATATCTCATGCCGTATGTGTCAAGTCCATAATGCTTAGTATACTGTTTTGCCCACTCTTCATCGCAACGTTTAGACACTGCATACGGAGAAAGGAGATTGCCCTCTCTTCCTTCTTTCTTCGGGAGATTAGGCTCGTCTCCATATACAGAACTTGACGATGCATATACAAACTTTTTTACGCCTTTCTGACGTGCGGCTTCAAGCATATTAAGAGTACCCTGAATATTGTTGAGAGAATAGAACAAAGGCATCTCAATAGAGCGAGGAACACTGCCCCATGCGGCCTGATTAAGAACATAATCAACGCCCTCGCAAGCATTCATACAAGTGTCAAAGTCTTTGATATCACCTTTGATAAATTCATACTTAGGATTGTTCCTGAACAAATCCACATTCGATTGTTTCCCAGTACTAAGGTCATCGAGACAACGAGCTTTATAACCAAGGTTAAGAATGGCCTCACATAAATTTGAGCCAATAAAACCGGCACCGCCAGTTACAAGAAACAATGAATCCTTCGGGAATGATACATTTTGGTAAGACATTATAATTAAATTTTAGTCATTCAATCTGTAAACATATTAGCTTTCCTTATCAAACACCTCGAATTGCGAGTTCTTGGAGATAAATTCAGGGACAGTCTTCTTCATGAGGCGAACCATATCCGGAATTTCGACAGTTCTTGAAAGTTTTTCCAAGTCATTGGCTACTTTCAGAGCATCATTATAATCATACTCACGTACTTTAGCAATGCGGATACGATTGTGATCAGTCGGGATAGTGTTCTCTGTGCTAGAGAGAACTTCTTCATATAATTTTTCACCCGGACGGAGACCGGTATAAGCAATTTCAATATCCTTACCTGGAACAAGTCCTGCAAGTTCAATCATTCGCTTTGCGAGATAAGCAATCTTAACCGACGCACCCATATCAAAGACAAAGATCTGATTACCCGTAGACATTGTGGCAGCCTCCATCACGAGGCGACAAGCCTCTGGGATAGTCATAAAGAAACGTGTAATCTCGGGATGTGTCACAGTAATAGGACCGCCCTTAGCAATCTGCTCTCGAAAACGTGGAATAACAGAACCATTGGAACCGAGCACATTGCCAAAACGTGTAGTAACAAACTTGGTACGTCCATTATGTTTACCTTGTTCGATAGCAAGACCGAGAGCCTGAACATAGATTTCCGCAAGACGCTTGGTGCAGCCCATTATATTGGTTGGATTGACAGCCTTATCGGTGGAAACCATAACCATCTTCTCTACATCATATTCTATACATTTATCTGCTACATTTCTTGATCCAACAACATTAACCAATACGGCTTCGCAAGGGTTCTCCTCCATAAGAGGAACGTGTTTGTATGCAGCCGCATGGAATACCACTTGCGGACGCCATTTACGAAAAGCATAATCAAGACGGGGTAACAAACGTACATCGCCAATTACAGGAATAAAATTCAATTTAGGGAATCTTTCTTCGAGTTCAAGACGAATATTGTGCATCGGAGTCTCGGCATTATCGAAAAGTACTAATTGCTTCACGCCGAAACTGGCTAATTGACGGCACAACTCAGAACCGATAGAACCTGCTGCACCAGTAACCATAACCACCTTACTGATAAAGTTCTCTTGAATCTCTTTGATGCTGATTTTTATTTCATCTCGACTAAGTAAATCTTCAATCTTAATTTCTCGAATATTTTGCTTCATTAGCTTACCATCAACGACCTCGTCAATGGTCGGAGCTATGAGGACTTTTAATCTGCATTCGGTACAATATTTAATCAAACGCTCTTGTTCTTCGCGAGCATCATTCTCGATAGCGAAAAGAACACCGTCAATTCTATAATTCTCTTTGACTCTCTTGATACTATCCAAGTCCTTAAAACTGAACACAGGGTATTCAGAAATATGATAATTCTTCAATTTACTATTATACTTAAGAAAACCAGCAACTTTATAGTGTGTAGATACAGCTAGGCGCGTAATCATAGACACACTCTTATCACCTGTTCCGTAAATGAAGATTCTCTCTCCAATCTTTTTTCTGCCATATCGTTCCCGAACAAAGTTGTATGCAACAATCATTATAATTCGCATAACCACCAGTAATGCAAATGAGAGAAGCAAATCCAATATTAATGCAACCCATATTTTGGGAGATAACTCTATTGAAGGTACTGCATATAATAGTACAAGAAGAACCACAAACTTGCATAACACAGCAACTGTGATTTTGTTCATTGAGTGCAATGTTGAGTGACGGATAATGGCTTTTTGTATCTTAAACGCTGTAAAAAACAGCCATGAGAATACAAAAGATCCTAAAATCCAGCATATTACAATGTTTGCATTTATCCCACTTGGAAAGAAAAATGGTTTTACCAAAAAAATAGCAAACAATGATGCTATAACAGATGCAGCTAAATCCAAGCATAAAACCACAGTGGAGCTTAAATAACTCTTATGGTAAAGTTTTTCTAGATAATTCATATAAAAACGAGGAACAAAAGTCTAGGAAATCTTTATAAATAATCAGAACGTCAACATTTATGAGGAATATCTGTCAATGTCTTCTATAAAAGATTTGACCTTCTTCGTATGCCAGTCTCCATACTCTCTAGGAACAAATGGAGTAACTACATATTCAATATAATCTTCCTTTTTGTGGTAAACAGAATGGTCTTTCATGTATTTCCTTAGTTCCTTATCTGAAACGCTTACTCCAACTATTACAAACGGATAGTTTGGATGATTAACCACGAACGACTCTGATTTTGGGAATATTCTTGAAAGAAAATACGCTGAATGTTCAAACCCATGCCAATATTCCCCGGTGCCATATAGACACATCTTATCGTCATTTTTGAACTCTCGTTTCGCGATGTCCAGAGCTTGAGTGTTTATCAAACGAACCAATCGAACACCACAAGGCTCATTGTCGTAGTCTGAAGCGCGCATATTATATTTAGATTAGTGGTTAAAATTCTTCTTGATGCCCGAGACATTTATCGTAGTCTGCAAGTCGCTGAATGAGCAACTTCTTACTCTTTTTAGGATTAATTTCTTTATTCCAGGCATCTACAAGTTTATGAGCCTGCTCATGATAGAAGCAATTGTCTGTACAAGCATACATAGTGACTAAGAGTAGTGCCAAGGATTGCTCTGCCTTGACGGATGACATCATTACTTGTATAATCTTCAGAAGTCCATCTAATTTATCTTTTGCACCTAATATCTTATATGCCGGAAGTAAAAACGAGTATAGTTTGCAGCGTTGAATCGTTAAATCCACCACCATTGTAGCAAATTGGTGGAAAGTATCTTCTGCTAATTTCTTATCTTCTTCTGTAGTCTCTCCTCGATAATATCGGCATAAAGCCTCATGCAACTCTTGTGACAATCGCTGATTATCCAATCCGCGAGAAACTTTTGCTCGTTCTCCGTTATTGTTAAAGGCGATGACTTCATATTGAGAAGGGCGAACATTCATAAGAGGTACGCACATCCAGTTATCAATAAATACCATTATCTCTTTAACAGCTGATTTTGGCCTGGTAACGATTCGTGCTTCTACACCTTTAAACTGTCCCTTGGTTACTCGTATTCTGTCACCTTTAATTAATAATGTCTGGTCTATAAGATAAAGTGGAATATATCCGGAATAGGAACGGGCTATCCATTGAAGAGTCTGAATAATACTATCCTTGACATATGGAAGGTATGATGTCCCGTCTTTTAATGTTACTCTATGAAGGAAATTGTATTGAGGCTCGAACTTCTTTAATCTGAAAATCTCATCCTCATTGGCATGAATAAAAAAGTAGTTGTAAAATAGCGAAACTTTAGTGTTTACTAATTTACCATCAACTTCTTTTGTTTCGATATATGTAGGTGCAAAATATTCAAATGGCTCTTCACCTTCTCGTTTACGACGAACCAATTCTCTTTCCAAACCATCGGTCAAACCTTTTCTCCCGTAAGAGAAAACCATCAGGTACCACCTGACAATCTTCCGCTTAGATGTATTCTTACCTGACAAAGATAAAATCTTCGATGTAATTTTGGGTGCAACAGTCATTTTTAGAGTGATTTTTTGCTTGGTGTAAGCCTATTCCTGAGCCTTGTCCGACTGATATTTATCAATCTGATTATCAATAGTTTAAATACTAAAAATAAATGATAATTTTTTGAAAAATTCACCGTTTTTACGTCGGCTATAATTCAGTTTAACACCTTACATATTATCTTATTTTTGATTAAAATTAGGAGTCATACCTTGCTGATATTGTATGGTTTCTACATAAGAAACCATACAAACGATATAAGTAATTAATTCACAAAAAAATAAGACTATACAAATGCATAGAATTGACGGTTTTGTATAATCTTTGTTGGTAAAATCAGTGAAATATGGAAAAATAGCTTTCTATTATAGCATGGCATAAAAATTTTATATATATCGAAAAATGCATTGATAATCAATATATTTTATCTAAAGAGAGGTAAAAAGCTGTATTAATTTCCTTAAAAAAACTTTTGGTTCATCAGTAAAAAATGATACCTTTGCACTAGATATATGGTTTCTTATGTAGAAATAATATCATTTAACTTTCTTATAATTCCTTGATTTGCTTGGTCTATTACAGAGTTATCCAATGCAGCCAAATATATTTGTGTAGTCTTCTCAGAAGTATGTCCCATACCAGCGCTAATTACTGATATTGGCACATTATATTTACGAGCTGTGGTAGCCCAAGTATGCCTGGCAGTGTATGATGAAAGCGACGCTCTCTCACCAAGTTCCTTAGCTAATCTCTTAAGTTTTCTATTGTAATAGGTCAATGCTACATGATATTGCATATAAGCATCTTCCGGGTTTTCGGCAGTAATTATCGGAAAAACATAAGGACTATTCTCTGTTTCTTTTTCATATTGACAGATAATCTTTTCCATGCAAGGTTCTATCCGTATCGATAGTTGCTGTCCTGTCTTACGACGTATATAGCTTATAACTCCATCATTTATGTCTTCTTTTTTCAGAAATGCTACATCTACGAATGCCATTCCACGAGTACAGTAGCTGAAAACGAAAAGGTCTCTTGCCATTGCTAGTGATTGAGAATATTCTAAATCCATTCTCTGCAAACGTACTATAGTGTCCTCACTTACAGCCCTTTTACGGGTATGGTCTATCCCAGTATAGACATTCCGAAACGGATAGGACTGTTCAACAAGATTACGCTTAACTGCCTTATTATATATCGAGCGTAAATTTCTCATATAAAACGAACTGCTATTACGCACGATACCACGAGAGACGAGCCATTTCTCATATTCCACCATTAGTTCATCATTCACGTATTTGAACGGAATATCACGACCATCAAGAAATGACAGGAAACTATTCATAGTATGGTCATAATTACGGGCAGTGCCAAGACGATTGTTTCGTCTGCATATTTCTATTAACTCGATAATAAATGACATTACTGTCATTCTCATATTAAATGCTCTTTTGTTTTTTGTTTTTACTGTTGCCATATTTCTTAAATTAAATTTGAAATAATGAAAGCTTTTCCGTACTCAAATAAGAAGGCTCCCAAAGAAAAATATAAAGAGATGATTTAAGCTCTTCGGTTAAGTGTTTTCACCTTCCAGAGTTTTATTCTCTGCCTATTGAATAGGTTCATCTTCCACTGTTTCCTTGTTAAACGAGAATGACGATTGGAAAAACTGCTTGTAATTATCTTCAAAGTAGATGTCTATTATCTGTTGATCTCTACATTGGGAAATATAGTAAAGTCGAAAAATATCTTGCTTTAGAGAATATTGGTCATTGGGACGTAATACCGTATCGTTCTCCAAACGTAGTTTTTCCTTGCCGTCAGGTTGGAAATAGCGGATTGTTCAACGAGTATCATTGAAATATACTTCACATTTTAATTCACAATGAATTCCTACCATTTCCCTCTGCATTATACGCGTAAGTATAGGAAATGCTTCAACTGTAAAGGATAGGCTTACTGAACATCCAGCTCATCCCTACATGATGTGAGGCCCATAGTTACGGCAAGCATTGAGCCACATAGCATCATAAAAGAAAATATCTTTTTCATACACTTTTTAATTGATTATAAATTTGACACCTAAACCGAACTAGGCACGGAATTTACCCAATGAACAGCCCCACAGGACACGCTCGCAAACATTGGCTATAAGTGCCACACAATCTGCGATATATGTTTCAAGCTCTAGAACGACTGCTCCACCATAGAAGAAGGTATCATCGTTCAAAAGCATGGTTTCATCATATAGGAGTTTTTCACTCTAGTTGACATCCCTATAGCCAACCGATGCCATGCCTTCGATGGAAAGAAACAGAATCCTAGACGGGCAGGACAGAAATTTCAGATAGCATCTTCATTCGGCAATAAACTGAGCACGAAAAACGGTAATATTCTGATAATCATACTTCTTAACAAGGTATACTGCACCAACCGCCCAAAGATAGGCTCTCTTGGAATATCCTGAAATAGTTACTCCGATGTAATAATTCAACGGCTCTTTCGATTCATTCACGAAACTACTTCTAAGCTCGATACCTTTTATTCCCTAAGGATATCTCCGAACATATGCCTGCTCCAAACTCAGGGCAAGCAATACAGCCGCTATAAACATATAAGTAACTTTACGCATAGTTATTTCACTTTAAATCTGGTTATTAATCTTATTCTTACGATGTATTTTTGTATCCAATAAGAGTTATTTGAAATCATGAAAAACATCGCGGTTTTAGCAATTCCGCTATTTCTTATTCATTACCTTTTCTCCTGTAAGTCTATGTCAAATAGTTGATAGTCATATAAAGATTCTCACTTATCAACAAATAGAGAGAAAATTACAAACAATCATCCCTTTTGAAAAAACGGAATGTTTGTTTTCGAATTAGAGAAATTTTTCTTTAAAATTTTTAGTCATTTTCACTTATTAATCTTAATTTCGTTGCCGAATATTATTCAAGTGGTATTGTATCATTTATAACTTTATAAAACCATTAACATCATGGCAGAATTTAAATATCAAGAACCGTTTCCCTTGGAAAAGGACACAACGGAATACCGTCTTTTAACAAAAGACTATGTAAAAACGGTAGAATGCGACGGACGTAAAATATTAAAGATAGAAAAAGAAGGACTGGAATTATTAGCCCGCGAAGCCTATGCAGACGTTTCGTTTTACCTTCGTGCTTCTCATTTGCAAAAGGTAGCTAATATTTTAAAAGATCCGGAAGCCAGTGATAACGACAAATTCGTAGCCCATACGTTATTGTTAAATCAAGTCGTTTCGGCTGAGGGTCAGTTGCCCACCTGTCAGGATACCGGTACGGCGATTTGTATTGGAATGAAGGGACAGGACGTGTACACGGGCTATAATGACGCCGAAGCCATTAGTAAAGGGGTATTCGAAACTTATCGCGACCGGAATCTCCGGTATTCTCAAGTGGTTCCTTTCACCATGACAGATGAAAAAAATACGGGGACTAATTTACCGGCTCAAATTGACCTGTATGCAACTCAGGGAAATGCCTATAAATTTCTGTTTATGACAAAAGGAGGAGGGTCCGCCAATAAAACCTTTTTATACCAGCAGACAAAAGCTTTATTGAACGAAGAAACGCTCACTAAATTTATTTCTCAGAAAGTATTGGACCTGGGAACTTCTGCATGTCCTCCCTACCACTTAGCCGTTGTCATCGGAGGAACATCTGCTGAAGCTTGTCTGACTACAGTCAAAAAAGCTTCTGCCGGTTATTACGATAATTTACCCACTTCCGGAAATGAAGGCGGACGTGCTTTCAGGGATTTGGAATGGGAAGAAAAAATCCTGAAAATCTGCCAGGAAAAAGGTATTGGCGCCCAATTCGGAGGCAAATACTGGGTACACGACGTCAGAGTGATCCGGCTTCCCCGCCATGCAGCTTCCTGCCCTGTTGGTATAGGAGTAAGTTGTAGCGCAGACCGGAATATTAAAGCCAAAATTACGGAAGACGGAATTTTCTTGGAACAATTAGAAAAAAATCCAGCCCGGTTCTTACCGGCAGAATCCCCGGCCTTAGCCCCGGCCATCAATATTGACCTCGATCAGCCCATGGAAAATGTACTGAAAGAGTTGACAAAATATCCGGTAAAAACCCGCCTGAATCTTTCCGGAACTTTAATTGTGGCCCGGGATATCGCTCACGCCCGTATTAAACAGATGATAGACGAAGGTAAACCCATGCCTGAATATTTCAAAAAACATCCGGTTTATTATGCCGGACCGGCAAAAACGCCTCAAGGTATGCCATCCGGCAGCTTTGGTCCCACGACCGCAGGACGTATGGATCCTTACGTCGATTTATTCCAGTCCCTGGGAGGATCTATGATTATGGTCGCTAAAGGAAACCGCTCTCAGGCCGTAACAGACGCCTGCAAAAAACACGGAGGTTTTTATCTGGGCTCTATCGGTGGACCGGCTGCAATCTTAGCCAAGAACAGTATTAAATCTGTAGAAGTGGTTGACTTTGAAGAATTGGGTATGGAAGCCGTACGTAAAATACGGGTTGAAAACTTCCCGGCTTTCATCATCGTAGACGACAAAGGAAATGACTTTTTTGCCGAATGGTCCCATTAAAGTTAAATTAAAATAGAATTAATTCGTCCGAAAAATCGTTTTTCAGCTAAGTAGACGAACGCTTCACTGATAACGCATCCCTTTTTCTGACTAAAGCATAAATCAGAAATACCGGTTTTGTTACCAGTAAGTAGGAAAGAAGCCTGGAGTGTCAGGAAATGCTATTTATCTGAAAAACGAACTTTTCGGACTTTCATTTTCAGAAGGGTTTAAACGTAAATTCCTCCTTTCTATCTCTCCACTTCCTTAAACAATTCTTTACGAAACTGCGTACAATGGCACATGGAGCAGCAGCAAACAAAATTAAGCCTGATCGGACTTATTGCCATTGTGGTCGGCGGAATTATCGGTGGCGGAATTTTTAATATCGCTAAAATTTTAGCCCACCAAGCTAGTTTGGGTGCAATTATAATCTCCTGGATTATTTCGGGAATAGGTATTCTGGCCATTGCACTCACCTTTAAAACCCTCATTTCTGTTCGACCGGATCTTTCCAATGGTATTTATTCTTATACCCGTAGCGGATTCGGGGAATACGTCGGTTTCAATATTGCCTGGGGCTATTGGATGGGAAACGCTATCGGAAATGCAGTATTAGCAATCATGTTAAATGATGCATTCGGCCTGTTTTTCCCCTTGCTTTTAAAGCACAGTTGGCCAACACTGATATTTTGTTCTATTTTCACCTGGCTCTTTACTTTCATCGTTGCCCGAGGTATGAAATTAGCGGCAACCATTAACACCCTTTCCACTATCCTCAAGTTTTCTTCTCTTTTGCTGATTATTTTTCTCCTTTTCAGTTTCGCCGATTATTCCCTGATGGATTTCGATTTCTGGGGAAAAGAAAGTCATTTGGGACCGCTTTCCGACCAGATTAATAGTACCATGCTGACGACTCTCTTTTTTTTCATGGGAATAGAAGGAGCTATGGTCGTTTCTTCCCGCGCCTTACGGCAAGCCGATGTGGGAAAAGCAACAGTCATCGGTTATATCATTTGTTTATTTCTGAATGTGATTATCTGCATCCTCTCTTTCGGTTTTATGCCGCAGAGCCAACTGGCCCAATTAAACGATCCTTCATTAGCACAGATTTTAGGAAAAGGTGTCGGTGAATGGGCCCGGATATTCGTCAATGTCAGTGTTATCATAGCAGTAGCAGGAGCATGGTTGGTAGGAACAATTATTGCGGCCGAATTACCGGCACAGGCCGCACGGGACCGGGTACTGCCTGCTTGGTTTGCTAAAACAAACCGGTATAAAGCCCCTATCGCTTCTTTGCTTATCACTTCCGCCTTTATCCAATTATTTTTTTTTCTGGTCATAAAAGCTCCCCATTTTTATTTACTCAGCATCGATATCTCCGGTATATTAATTCTTCCTACTTATATTTTCAGCGCCATGTTTATGGTCAAATCCGGACTACATAAAGAAATCTACCAAGACAAAAACATCCTCCGACAAATAGCCATTATCATCGGGACAACTGCCGTATTGTATTGTCTGTGGGTAATCTATGCAGGAAATATTCACCTCTTATTATTATCTTCCGGGGTTTATATAATCGGTATCCTCTTTTATGAAATCACTCATTGGAACGACCGAAAAGCAGGGATTCCTATATTTAAAATAACCGACCGCTATGTCATAGGACTCCTGGCAGCCGCCTTATTTTTCTCTCTTTTAATCGAATGGAAATTTTTAGATTTCAAATAAAAAAAATCGTTTATGAAAGGATCGGCCTACGCTCTGGGAACAGTCATTATTTGGTCGCTTTTAGGCGTCGTTAACCGCTACTGTATTCTGAAATTCGATGTGAATATCATCGTCTTTACGTCTTTCCTTGTTTTTTCTGCCGGAGTGGCCCTCTTACTGATCCGTCAACAAGTCGCTCCCGAAAGCTGGAAAAGCGGTGTACGCTACTCCTGGCTGTATACAATTATGCAGATAACGAAAAGTTTTTTTATGATATCGACTTACCTCTATATTACCACCACAGAAACCAGTATTCTTATCAACATAGAAGTAGTCATTTCTTACCTTTTAGCCTATCTTTTTTTCAAAAGGATTCCCCACCGGGGAGATTATTGGGGTATACTCGTCATCTCAGGCGGATTTATCCTCTTCATTTATTCCCTTTCCCCTTCTATCCGCATACCAGCTGTCGTACTCTTATTAATTGCAGCTACCGCGAGTTGTATCCGATCTATCGTCGTGGAAGAAACGACTCTTAAAAACCCGGACACAACCGTCCGCCAAAAATGCGGTATTTCCGGTTTTACAATGTTTATCGCAGGCCTGGCTTTAATTATCTTCTTTTTCTTTATAGCCATCCTGAAATTTGTTATCGGATCAAATCTACCGGCTATTTTCTCGTTTCTCCATTATCTACCCACTATATCCGATGTTCTCAATCCAGCCACTATTATCAGCGCTTGTATTGCCGGTTTCTTTATCAATGCTGCCTCTGTTTATTTTTTCTACGCCGCACTCAAATGGACAAAAACAGAAACCTTTATGGCCTTCCGTGTCTTCCAGCCAGCTTTAACATATAGTTTCGAATTATTCGCTGCCGGCTTTTACACCGCAATGAAGCCGAATCTGGATATCAAAGATTATCTGCTCGGAGGGTTTATTCTCTTCGGGTCTGTCTTGATATTGGTCATGCCCACGAAAGCAACTATCAACGCCCGTTCCAAGAGTTTTATTACCGAATAACGTTAAATTATTCAAACGCATAAATGTTTGAATACTCCCAAATTGATGGGACTCCTTCCCGGAGAAATGTCCGCTTCATCATCCGCTGATAAAGAATCTTTTAATTTCGCCTTAAAAAATGGATCAGGGATGTTAACCAACTTCTGCCAACAAACAGCGCTCTGAGAAAAGAATTATTATCCACTTGAACATTTAATTTTCTCCCTTCCCTTCGATCCACCGGAATATATTTTCTTTATCATCGGGATGAAACCAATGAATAGCCGTATCCCGACGAAACCAGGATAATTGCTTTTTAGCATATCTCCGGGAATTCCGTTTAATCAAACGCACCGCTTCTTCATAATCGATTTTATTATCGAAATACTCAAAAAATTCTTTATATCCCACTGTGTTCAAAGGATTTAAATGTCGCAAAGGATAAAGAGAACGGGCTTCCCCTTCCAAACCTTCTTCCAACATAATATCGACCCGCTTGTCAATTCTGTCATACAGCTCCGTTTTCTCCCGATTCAATCCTATTTTCAGGATATCAAATTCCCGTTTTTTCGGTTGGTTCGTACGGAGAGACGAATAAGGTTTACCGGCCATCATACATACTTCTACCGCATGTAAAACCCTCTTGGCATTATTCAAATCCACCTGTGCATAAAATACAGGATCCAATTTTTTCAACAAATCCCGGATAGCCTCTACTCCCTCCACCTCCATTCGATTCATCAATTGCTCCCGAAGCTCCGGATCAATGGTCGGAATATCGTCAATACCTTTACATAAAGCATCTATATACATCATAGAACCACCTACCAGAAGAACCACTTCTGCCGTATGATGCAACTCCCGGATTTTATCCAATGCCTGTTGTTCAAATTGCCAGGAATTATAGTAATCTTTTACCGATAAAGTATGAATAAAAAAATGAGGTACAGCTGACAGCTGCTCCCGGGAAGGAACCGCAGTACCTATCCGCATCTCCCGGTAAATTTGCCGGGAATCGCAGGAAATAATCGAAGTGTGAAAATGACGGGCAATTTCGATACTCAACTCCGTCTTTCCGACACCGGTCGGTCCCAAAAGAACAATCAGTCTTTTTCCCATAATCGTTTAGAATAAAATGTCCAGAAAGGAATTACAATATCACTTTCCGGACATTTCCCGATATTTTTTCTTCAAGTATCCGTTCCTTTTTGTCGTATCTTTCAATCATTTAAATCAGAACAAAACACCTAAACAAATATAAGATAAGTTTCACCAAATCAGTCAGGAGCTTATTACAAACGGTCGATATAATCGTCTATACTTTCATAGCGATCATCATATCTGCCCTTTCCTCCGAATTCATCTTCTTCGTCATCGTACCCTCCTTCTTCCTCATCTCCATAATTCTCTCCCTCTTCGGTAAAATCAGAAAATTCCTCCATGAAACTATCGTCGTATTCCTCATCCGATTTTCCATAGGCCCATTTATCATTATCTTCTATCTCCATTTGCTCCGGAATATCTCCGTCACAATACAAGCAAACCGGCAGTACATCTGCAGAATCAGCAATATATTCCCCAGCATACTCTACCCGGAAATAACGGTTGTTGAAAAAGTCAAAGACATATTCCAATTCGATGCAACTGGCATTCACGATTTCTCGAATCAAGGTAACATCCATCACCAATGTGTTGGCCTCTTCATCGTCCGTCGACATTTCCATTAAAGCAATCTCCTTCACCCGGTTTCCCATTTTATCGAGTGTATAAAACGAAGCCATTTGGGAACTATCATACCCCAATACTTCTATAATTTTATCATGCAATTGCTGAAAAGTCTGATCTCCACTTATAGCAATTTCACACCTGAAATCCGAACTATTCGGTAAACTAATCTCAAACCTGTAATTCATAATTTCTACTATTTTATAATCCGTAAGCCGCCGCCCCAATACCAGACGCTACTATTCCACATATTACCAGAATAAAAAATAACATGACAAAAACCGAAAGACAAATAGCTATAATCCCACATACCCGTCCGGCATTTATGTTCTTGTATGAACTCTCGGTGTATAATTCCGGCTCAGCTAAATAAGCTTTACGGGGAGCTCCCGACAAGGCTACAGCAATAATCCCCAATACTAAACCGATTATTCCATAACACCAGCAGAATACAAGTGACAATATCCCTAATACCAGAACAGTCGTTGCATTAGGTAAATCTCTCTTGTTTTGTTCAAAAATTTCCATAACTTTTTATTTATTTGAATCCCCGGAGGATAATAATTACAAAACTTCAACCTCCTTTTTCTTTCACAATAATATGTTAATTTATTACGATTGTTAATTTAAGCAAATATGAAATTAAAATTATTGCTAAACAAACAAAACCCATAATTTTTAATAATCCCGGCTGAATTTTTTTCATACCACAAATTTTCAAAACTGCCAAAATAAAAAACAGCAGCAAGGGAAATAATCCCGGATAAATCCGAAAAGAAGCCAGGAACTCTCCCTTGATCAACAAAAGGACCGCTCTCTGCATTCCACAACCGGGACATTCAATACCGATTACGGATTTTATCCAACAGGATAACTGATGTGCTTCCAGCCATTCGAGCATGCTTACGTTTATAAGTTTATAACTGTTACAAAACAGCCAGGCTTCTGCTGTATCCGACCCTTTATCAGGCTTTTTTGATTACCCCTTCGAGGATATCCATCGCTTGTGCCACCCATTCCAAATTAGCCTGAGTACCCATATGTCCGATCCGAAACACTTTCCCCGCCAATGTCCCGTAATTTCCACCTACTACTACTCCTTCCGCCCTCAATGCCTCGTCCAGTTTTTTCCACTTCATCCTGGGAGGAACATTTAAAGCGGTTACCGTAGGGGACAATATTGCATCCGAAGCGGGAAATAATTCCAAACCCATTTCCAAAGCCCTCTGCCGGCAATAACGGGCGACCTTTTCATGGCGAGCCAATACTTTCGATAATCCCTCTTCCAATATCAATTGGCAAGCTTTGTGTAATTGGGCCGTACCCTGCCAATAAGGTGTATAGGGGAAATAACGTTTTTTTACTGCTTCCCGAAAAGGTTGTAAAGCTTCATACCCTACATATCCCACCTCTTCTATGATTTCCCAAGCCTTTTCGCTGACCGACAAAAAAGCCATATTAGCAGGAGCCGAAAGACATTTTTGCGAAGCTCCCAAACAAAAATCAATATGCCAATCGTCCGTTTTAACCAAACTCCCTCCTATACCCGACACAGCATCTACATATAACAAAGGTATTTCATATTTCTCTTTCAGTATTCCGATCTGATCCACCGGATTAATTGTGCCGCTGGGAGTTTCACTGTGCACCATCGTAATCATCTTTGGACAAAACTCCCGGATCGCCTTTTCCACCAATTCAAACTCCCGAATCGATTCGTTAAAACCGAAATCCATTATTTTCACTTCACAACCCAATGTCTCCGCCATCATCCCAATGCCATAACCAAACAAGCCTGTTGACAAAGCCAACACTTTATCTCCCGGCAACAAGGTACTTTTTAAAGCACTCCATAAGGCAAGCATCCCCTCTCCCGTCTGGATTACAATCTTATGACGGGTATGCATTATTTTTTGTAAAGCTTTCTCGGTAGATTTGTATAACGTAATGTACTCGTCTTCCAAATCCGGAGAACCATAATTAAAAGCAGCCACCTCCAATATTTCAGGCGGAACCGCTACAGGGCCCGGAACCATAGGTATTCTATACTTTTCCATAACTTGCATTTTGTTCGCAAAATTAGCATTTAAAACGTAAAAATACGGTATTTTGAACAGGAAGTTACAGCAAAGAAAGTAAGCGTTTTTTACTCCCCTTCGCCCGCTATCTAAAATGATATTTCCCATCCCATTTTTCTCGTGAATAAATAAGAATAATTTCAGATATTCCTCCGGATTAAGTCGCAGAGTCTTTAATTTTTAGTTTTAAAAATGTATATTTGTACCTTCAAATCGTTGGGAAATTTCATAAAAGATAAGTCTTATCAAACTTATAAAATATAAATAGCCCCAAGATAAAGAAGAGGAAGGAATAAATTTTTAAAACAAGAATTATTTTATTTCTAGAATACAGATTTTTTTAACTACAAAATGACAGCTAAAACTGAATCTTTTTCAGTATGACAAAACAGGAAAAATTAGTAAACAAAATAGCAGAAAGTCTGGACGAAAATAAAGGACACCAGATTGTAAAAATTGATTTAAGGAACATCGAAAACTGTTTTTGCAATTTCTTCGTAATATGTCATGGAACTTCTAATACTCACGTCTCAGCCCTTGCTGATGCCGTTGAAGATAAAATTTTGGAAGATTTACATGAAAAACCCTTCCACATAGAAGGGAGAGATCAGGCACAATGGATCGTTGTAGATTATGGAGATGTCATTGTGCATGTTTTTCAAAAAGAACAACGGGAATATTATCAATTAGAAGATTTCTGGGGAGACGGTATCAAAGAAGAACTGAGCAAGGAATAACAAAGTTGAAAAAGACAACTAAGCAATAAAATGAACATAGATTTAAACGGTTATAGAAGCCGTAAAACGCAGCGAGTGAATCATATGGCAGAAAACACGGAAAACAAACAGGAAAAGAAAAATAAAAAAGAAAATTTCAATTTTCCACCCATAGGGAATGGCAAAAACATAAAAACACCTAAATTCGGCGGAATTTGGCTGTATGTACTTTTGGCCTTAATTTTTATCGGTTTTAATTTTTTCAATTTGCGGACAGAACCGGTAAAAACCAACTGGCAGGAAGTAAAAACCAAAATGCTGGAAAAGGGAGATATTGAAAAATTTGTAGTCATTACCAACAAAGGATTGGTCAATGTATTTCTGAAACCCAACCGGGTAGAAAATTACTCCCAGTTAAAATCCAAGGGTTTTAAAAATTCTGATCCAGGACCTCAATTTACATTTGCAATTGGTTCTTTGGAAGGATTTGAAAAAAATGTAGCAGAAGCTCAAAAGGATATTCCGGGAGCTGCAAATACTACCATTGAATACGAGAAAGAATACGATGGCTGGGGAGACATCTTACAGCTCCTGCTTCCTTTCGGATTACTCATATTGATCTGGATGTTTTTCTTCCGGCGGATGAGTAAAGGTTCAGGAGGCGGAGGCGGTATTTTCAATGTGGGAAAATCTCAGGCAAAACTATTCGATAAGGAATCCAATATTAAAGTTACCTTTAAGGATGTGGCCGGTCTGGCAGAAGCCAAACAGGAAGTGGAAGAGATTGTTTCTTTCCTGAAAAATCCGGATAAATATACAAAACTGGGAGGTAAGATTCCCAAAGGCGCCTTATTAGTAGGTCCTCCGGGAACAGGTAAAACCTTAATGGCTAAAGCAATGGCAGGGGAAGCGAATGTACCTTTCTTCTCGATGTCCGGTTCCGACTTCGTGGAAATGTTTGTAGGCGTCGGAGCTTCCCGCGTCAGGGATTTGTTCAAACAAGCCAAAGAAAAAGCCCCTTGTATTATCTTTATCGACGAAATAGATGCTATCGGCCGGGCCCGGGGAAAAAATCCCAATATGGGTTCAAACGATGAACGGGAAAATACGCTCAACCAACTGTTGACGGAAATGGATGGATTTGAAACGAATTCCGGGGTCATTATTCTGGCCGCCACGAACCGGGCAGATATCTTGGACAGCGCTTTATTACGCGCAGGCCGTTTCGACCGCCAAATTTATGTGGATCTTCCGGAATTAAAAGATAGAGAAGCGATTTTTAAAGTCCATCTCAAACCGCTGAAATTAGCTGGCGATGTAGATATCGATTTTCTGGCAAAACAAACTCCCGGTTTTTCCGGTGCAGATATCGCCAATGTCGCCAATGAAGCCGCATTGATCGCTGCCCGCAAAAACAAAAATGCCGTCGAAAAACAAGATTTCCTGGATGCCATTGACCGGATTGTAGGCGGATTGGAAAACCGGAGTAAGGTAATCAAATCCAGCGAACGCAAAGCGATTGCTTATCACGAAGCCGGACATGCTACGGCATCCTGGCTATTACAACACGCCCATCCTCTGTTGAAAGTAACGATTGTACCCCGCGGTAAAGCATTGGGAGCTGCCTGGTACTTACCCCAGGAAAGACAAATTACCACCAAAGAACAATTGCTGGATCAAATGTGTTCCATACTGGGAGGCCGAGCCGCTGAGGAACTGGTATTCGGACAAATATCTACCGGGGCACAAAATGATTTGGAACGGGCAACCAAACAAGCCTATGCCATGGTGACTATCTTTGGAATGAGCGATAAAATCGGCAATTTAAGTTATTATGATTCTACAGGACAAAGTGATTATAGCTTCACCAAGCCTTATTCGGAAAAGACAGCAGAATTGATAGATACTGAAGTAAAAAATCTTGTAGAAACCGCCTATGCCCGGGCGAAACAGATTTTATCCGAACATCGGGAACAACACAGACAGGTAGCAGAATTACTCATCGAAAGAGAAGTCATTTTCAGCGATGATCTGGAACGCATTCTGGGAAAACGTCCGTGGAAAGAAGAGGAAGAAGAGGAACAACTACTACCGGAAAATACTCCTCAACCAGAACTGACAACACAACAATAACCTTCACTTCCGTTTGTGTACTATGGCAACACAAACGGAAGCCTAAATTAAAATAATATGGACAACTGGACATCGGTTTTTGAGACAGATCAGCTCTATAAAGCAGAGTTGGTAAAGGATATTCTCTGTAATAACGATATCGACGCCGTTATTCTAAACCAAAAAGATTCCTCTTACAACACTTTCGGAGAAATCTATGTCATGGTAAGCGAGGAAGAAAAAGGAAAAGCTGAAGAAATTATAAAAACAGTTCGTTGTGAGTAATTTTTGGAAGCGGGCGATAAGCGGATTTTTATTTGTAATTATCCTGACAGGTTGTATTTTCCTGCACCCAATTTGCTTTTTTGTACTTTTTTTTATTATTAATATTGTCGGCCTGTACGAATTTTCGAAAATGGCCCGAAGAATGGAGATTTATATCAATCTTCCTATTTATCTCTTCTGCGGAAGCCTTTTGTTTACAGCAGGTTTTCTGGATGCTTATATCGGTTACCGGGATGGTTATCTATGGTGTTTTCTCGCAACCTTTGTCATGAGTATTTGGGAATTATACCGCAAAAAAGTCAATTCTTTTCAAAACTTGGCTTTTTCCTATTATGGACTCCTGTATTTAAGTTTGCCTTTTACATTACTGATCTATCTTCCTTATATGACCAGTGACGAATGGCGTCCTGAGATCGTTTTTTTTCCTTTCTTGCTGGTATGGTTTAACGATACCTTTGCTTACTTATTCGGTTCCCGGTTTGGAAAACACAAGTTATTTCCCAGAATCTCTCCTAAAAAATCCTGGGAAGGAGCCATCGGAGGCGGCATCTGCACCATAGGCGCAGCCCTTTTTATTGCTCCCTATCTGGAAGGATTGACTGTTTATAATAATATTATCATCGCCTGTATTGTTGTATTTTTCGGTATATATGGAGATTTACTGGAATCCATGTTTAAAAGAAATATTGAAATTAAAGATTCCGGAAGTATTATGCCTGGACACGGAGGAGTCCTGGACCGCTTCGATGCCGTCTTATTCGTTATCCCGGCAATCTTTGTCTATCTGGAATTCGTATACTAAATTTACTGGTTGGAATCTGTCGTTATTTCTTTTAAAAGCTATCAATTTTTTAGAATATATGACTTTAAAAGTATAAACGCTTCGGTTTTCGACTTAAAAAATTTAACTTTACCGCCAGATTCATTATTAATTAAACGAACTGAAATGATACTCCATAAAGCAGGTTATTCATTATTACTAAAGATACTGATTATTCTGATTTTATTGAATTGTTGTACCTTTTACTTGATTGACAATCGAACTGTCGTCTATACAATTTTAGGTATTTCTATTTTCTTTTATTTGCTAACTGTCAATTTTTTTCGTTTTCCAAATCGTCATATTACGCTGGATGATAAAACGATTTTAGCTCCCGCTGACGGGAAAATTGTGGTTATCGAAGAAACAGAAGAAACAGAATATTTTAAAGATCGCCGGATTCAGGTCTCTATATTCATGAATATTTTCAATGTACATATCAACTGGTTTCCGGTAAATGGTATTATTAAATATTTTAAATACCACAAAGGGAATTTTGCAGCAGCATATTTACCGAAATCTTCTACTGAAAATGAAAGAACAACGATCGTCATTGAAAGCAATAACGGTCAAACGATATTAATGCGTCAAATTGCCGGTGCTATGGCGAAACGAATTGTTTCTTACGCCCCTGTCGGAGGAAAAGCCCGCCAGAATCAACATGCCGGTTTTATAAAATTCGGATCAAGGGTGGATCTTTTCTTACCCCTAGATACCCAAATCAAAGTAACATTAGGACAAAAAACAGTAGGCTCTCAAACACTTATCGGAGAATTAGCTGAAAGGAAAAAAGAATAGCAAACAAAGCATTCACTTTTGGTCAGCTTATCTGTATTATAACATTGAAAATATGTCAGTTGAATCTAAAGCAAAAGTAGTAACTACCCATGTTTTATACGAAATGAAACAAAGGGGAGAAAAAATTAGTATGCTCACAGCCTACGATTATTCGATGGCTCGTATCGTCGATGCCGCAGGTGTAGACGTGATCCTTGTCGGAGATTCGGCCTCCAATGTAATGGCAGGAAACGAAACCACTCTCCCCATTACACTCGATCAAATGATATACCACGGAGCTTCTGTCGTAAAAGGAGTAAAAAGAGCTTTAGTCGTAGTGGATATGCCCTTCGGAAGTTATCAGGGAAATAGTAAAGAAGCCCTCTGTTCAGCCATCCGGATTATGAAAGAAACAGCAGCAGATGCCGTGAAGCTGGAAGGAGGCGTAGAAATAGTCGAATCCATTAAACGTATTCTCTCCGCCGGCATTCCCGTAATGGGACATCTGGGACTTACCCCCCAAAGTATCCATAAGTTCGGAACTTATACCGTACGGGCAAAAGAACAAGCCGAAGCGCAAAAACTCATCGAAGATGCTCATTTATTGGAAGAAGCAGGTTGCTTCGGAATTGTGTTGGAAAAAATACCAGCAACTCTTGCGGCACAAGTTTCACAAGAACTTTCTATTCCCATGATAGGAATAGGAGCCGGGAACGGAGTAGACGGGCAAGTATTGGTGATCCACGATATGCTCGGCATCAATAAAGAATTTTCCCCCCGGTTTTTACGTCGTTACCTGAATCTCTTTGATGAAATGACAACAGCAGTATCCCATTATGTAGCAGATGTAAAAAGCCGCGATTTTCCGAACGAAAAAGAACAATATTAATACCTTATAAATATGCTGGAAATTTTATACGAAGACAATCATATCATCGCCATTAATAAAAAGACTTCGGATATTGTACAAGCCGATAAAAGCGGAGATGTCCCCCTAAGTGAGGAGGTTAAAGCTTATATCAAAGAAAAATACAATAAACCGGGAGAGGTATTTTTAGGAATCCCCCACCGGATAGATCGTCCTGTCAGCGGAGTAGTTCTGTTCGCACGGACCACCAAGGCTTTGACACGTCTGAATAAAATGTTTCAGGAACACGACGAAGAAATAAAAAAAACCTATTGGGCCATCGTCGGTAATCTTCCTTCCCAAGACAGTGCTACGCTTATCCATTATATGGTACGGGATACCGAGAAAAATAAATCGCATGCCTACGACAAAGAAAAAAAAGGAAGTAAAAAAGCCATTCTGGAATATAAATTAATTGGACGCTCCCAAAGATACTACCTTTTGGAAATAAAGTTACTCACAGGTCGGCATCATCAAATCCGGTGTCAATTGGCTAAAATCGGTTGCCCCATTAAAGGAGACTTAAAATACGGTTTCCCGCGTTCGAATGAAAATGGCGGAATCAGCTTACACGCTCGGGAAATCAGTTTTATCCATCCTGTAAGCAAAGAAAGAATCACGATCACCGCCACCCCTCCTTTGAAAGATAACCTTTGGAAGGAATTTTACCAGAATCTCTGAAGCGTTTTTACAGCCACTTGTTCGAGGAAAAGAACTGAATCAACCCGATTTTTTATATATTCGGCAAATAAATGAAAGACTGTTGGAATAAATAAATTGAAACACAAAATACCAGACAAAATAGCTTCTCTGAACGGACCGTTTTTGTAACAGGTAAAATGAATTGCTAAGAATGAGCCTCTCCACTAATACCCATTATTTATTATCGGAAATTCTTAAAAAAGAAAACGAACGATTTAAATTGGATAAAATCGGCTTCATCCGAAATCTGACATGGGAAATAGACTATATTCTCTCTACACTTCCTCTCTGTAAAATACCTCCCGAAGATTTAGAGTCTTTTCGGAAATGGAAATTTTCTCTGTTAGAAGAATATTATGAAAGAAAAAGATTTTCTGACTTTGTCTCTACCCACCTGGAAGCCCCTTCTTTTCGAAAAATGGTGTTCGATTTATTTCAGACCATCCTGAAATACCGGTATGCACATGAGCCACGTACGGAAACCGACCGCTACCTGGCTCCTGCCGGCGAAACACTTTCCTATCTCCTGTGCCAAGAACGCCCCTCTTTTTATAAAAACTATTTTACACCCTCTTCACTTTTCAATTCTCCCTCCCGGCTACACAGCTATTGCCAGGAAATTTGCCAAAAAATCTTTCCCCTATCAACCGCAACGGTGATAGACTTTTTGAAACAAAATAATAAACCTTGTTGGGAAAAACTTTGTATCCGTTTAAAAACACTTACCGAAATTGTCACAAAAAACAAACTTCAGTCATATAATGATGACGCTATTCAAGATATATGGACGGAAACCTGTTTTGAACTGAAAAAAGCCCTACAGCAGGAAAAACTACAGCAGGATACCCCGGCACAAAGTGTAATCGCTTATGCTGCCGGAATTGTGCAAAATAAAATCCGGGAATTTTTCAGAAAACAGAAGAAAGACCCCTATCTGTTTATAGAGAATTGGGATCAGGAAACAGTAGTAAAAAATAGCGGGATGTATACAAATACAGCTATGGAAAACTCTGCCAGAAAAGATTTTTTAAATCTGCAAGAAATCGACCAAAATAATGAATACGAATTTCAAATGGCCCTGAGTTGTATACTGTACGATCAGACCCATCCCCAACACAGGAAACTGACAGAGGGAATGGAAGACAAGATAAATACCTTGTTGGCTCATTATCTTAAAAACCAATCCTATGAAGAAATAGCCAAAGAAAAATACGGTATTTTATCTGATAAGGACTTACAAAAAAGAGCTAATAAACTCCGGCAAGACGTTTCCAGAGTGAAAATTAAAATAAAAGAACGTTTCCAGGAAATACTTTCTTCAAAGAAAAAGGGAAAAATTTCCGGATGACAAAACAAGGAAAAGAAAAATGGAAGACTGCAAATATACTACCCAAGATATCGGCCGTTATTTACTCAATAAAATGAGTCCTGAAGAAGAAACCGACTTCCAATTTCATCTCTATCATTGCGAAAATTGTCACGCCAAACTTGAAGAAATGAGACGTTTAGCGGATAGTTTGAAGGATATACCTACAACCATCCATATTAACAGAAAAAAAGGAAAAATAAAATTTCTCTATTTCTATAAAGTCGGAGCAGCTATAGCAGCCTTATTCCTGATCAGCTATTTTATTTCCTTTTCTTTTCGTAAAGAAAGTACTCCGATTTATCAAGGCCTGCAACCTCATCCCTTTCACCAAATCGATACCGTAAGAACCGATACCGCTTCTTTCACCCGGGATTCTTTTCCAACACAATAAGAATCCCCGTTTCCGGAGGCTACTGTGGATTTTCAATAAATTCCGTTAATCAGCGGACCGAAGGCAAGCATGCATCAGCACGAAAATCGTTAATCTCTTTTATATATAGGAAATTAAGAGAGATATCTACAAAAACTGCCGGAAAATCATTCCCGGCAGTTTCTCAAAATCTAGTTGCTATTAATTTTCTTTAGCAGCTTTCTCCATTTCTTCGTCAAATACTTTTTTGAATTTTTCGTATTCGAAATCAGTCCGTAATTTCTCATCATCCTGAATACGATTTTGCATGGATTTAGCAATTTCCTCTCCGGCTAATTCTACTGCAGTATATACTTTATACGCACCTTCAGGGGTTTTCATCGTCTTTTCACAAATAACCCGAGTCCCTGCCAATTTTTCATTTACTACAACACGGGCCAAATCCTGAAAACGAGATCTGGCTTCTTCCTGTTCACCCAATTGGTAAGAAGAAGCATAGTTATCCGTTACCCTTTTCACAGCAGCATTGACGGAAGTAGCCAATTCTGCACGAGCTTCTGCCAAAGCCTTTTTCTTTGCCATCATCATATCATTGCTAAAACCCATTGCCGAAGCCCGGAAATAGCTCTTATCCGTCATATATTCCGGTCCGGAACACGGCACAACAACTTCCACATCACCCTGAGTCTGTACCAAAGCTTTCTGTCCCCCACAACCCATCAACATACTTACTATTGCAACTCCCAAAACATAACAAAAATTCTTCATAGCTTTCTTTTTTTAGTGAATGAATAAAATTATTTATAAATCTATTTATTGGCTTTTCTTATCTTTCAAACTGGATTTCACTATTTCAAATCTCTCAATTTAACCATCCCTTTATTGTTACTGAATTGTGCAAGTTTCAATAGGAGGGTCTTCGTCAAATAAATATTCAGCTGGGTCGGGACATCCGGCAATATCATCGCTCTTACATTCCAGGCAGATTCATCAGAACCTAATTTCATGGATTCAATTTTCAACTCTTCTCCTTTTTCGTTGATCATCATTTGAGAATTCTGGAATAATTCCAGTACATAATCTTCCGGAGTCCGGTTTATAACCTGAAATTCAAAGACACTCTTATTTCCATAATCTTTTTTCCCTATATACCGGATAAAAATTCCCTCAGCAAATTCTCCTTCTATATAAGTCGGAACAGGCGCTGTTACCACGATAGGCTTCCTTTCCGGACGTTCCCGAACAGGATCAGGAGGGGTAGGAGTAGGCGTAGGGGTTGTTTTTTCCACATAAATTTCTCCTTCCAGTTGAACCTCCATATTTTTCAAAGCAAGAGCCAACTGCCGATTTAGATTCTTTATCAACTCCCGGGTAGCCGATGCCTGGGCATTAGCTGCCGACGTTCCTTTGGGAACAACAGTCTTTAAGTCTTCTATATTATAATCTAATAAAGCCGAACGATTATGGTTATTTACAATATTTACCGTTACTCCACTGAAATATTCTGTAAAATCATACATTTCTCCCTGAGCGTCTCCGCCTTTCCGGAAAGTACTGCTTACTTCCACAGTGACATCAGCTACTGCCGGATCCGTTACAATATTGAAATAATTGTTTGTCAATAAACTCCGTACAGCCCTGACAATATTTTCATTACTACCGGTCTTTGTTTTCAATAAAGCATTTACAGCCGTTTTCTCCAAATCGATATAAATCACTCCCATAGGTAAATTTTCAGATACATGTTGCAGCATTCCTCCATATACCGTATCTTTATATTTGCGGAAAAGAGCCTGATTCACAAAAATATGTATTTCTTGCCGGGCTAATTTTGAAGAAATATTCTGTACATAAAGCCGCACTTCTCCCCTTTCATCCGTAATTGGATTTTCGGATAAACGACCCGCCCCGGAAGCAAATTTATACTCCAATTTCAAATTCCGTAAAGGTACATTTTCCCGGCTCACCCGGATAATCACCGGTTCGCTTATCCCTTGAAAAGCCCTGCCCTTCACTGAGGAAACAGAAGGGACGATAGAAATTCCGTTAAAGACACCCTTCATGGAAGCATATAATTCATTCCCTATATCTATTTTCTTCCCCTCATATTCACATATCAACTCTTCATTAATACAAGGCTGAAGGGCATCCAAACCTTTCATAAACATTTCTGCAGCCAAGGTCAGATCTCCGTTTTGTAAGGCCTCCCGCCCTTTCCACCAGCAATCAAATCCCTGACGGATTACCTGCTGCCGCCTTTTTTCCATATACTCCTCATAATCGAATTTGTTCAACTCATAATACACCCAATATTCCGTATCATTTTCCCAACTGTCCACCAATTGAAAACGTTCGATATCCTGTTTAGCTTGTAAACGAATATTTTCTTCAAATACAGATTTCACTTCCTGCCCATTATCCAATTGCTGCAAGAGAGAATTCCCGGACACTTCCACCCGGATTTCTGACACCAAGTCACTCAAAGCATTTTGTTTTGCCTGCTGTTGGTAGTTCGCCTCCGATTTCAAAGCCCGGCCTATCCCAATATAAAATAAAGTGTTTACCGGCCTGCTTTTCACCCAATCCGGTCGCTCCTGCCCGAATCCGCTCAATGCGATTACCGACAATAGAAATAATAATATTATCCGTTTCATATCTTCCGGTTTAAAATTTATATTCTTTATGCCCCTTCCATCCTTTCTCACTCAATAATAATATAGATTGTATTTCCATCTACCTTTTTCCGACACGGAATATTCAAATCTCCTCTTAAATATTCCCAAATACTGAAAGCGAAATCATTGACATCCAAAGCATTTCCGTTTTCATCCCGGTTGGGAATCTGTATCTGATCAAAAATAATTGCTTCCGCCACACTACCTTGCACATGGTATTTACCCCCTACTGCATTTTTCTTAACCCATAAACGCAGTAAATCCGCCAGCGGATAAGACTGAGGCCCGACTTCTGTCTCCATATCCTGTACCGCCGTTCCTGCAATAGAAACATTTAATACTACCGTATTTCCTTTTACGATCTTATGAGCAAAACTGGTCGCTATATCTTTCAGAAAATCGTCCAGAATATCATTGACCGCATATACACACAACTGATCCATTGCGGAAGTTTTGAAACGGTTAGAAGAAGACTGACGGGAGGCTAATACATTTCCACTAGCCGTCTCGTACCCCTTTAAAGTCAATGCAACCCGACTCCCCGTTGGCGCAATATCTTTATAAATATCCACCGTTACATACACATCTGACCCGGAATTCCGTAATAATTGTTTATCAAAAGACTCTGCACTATTCGATTCGTATTGCATCGCCCTCTTAGCTGCATTTAATTTAGCTTCAAAGTCTACTGTCATCACCCCTTTTCGGTTAAATCCCTCCTGTACTTTCGCAACAGCCATACGTTTGTCGTAATCATTCTTCAAAATCTGCTCAAATGTACGCCCTGCCTCTTTATAAGGAACAACCATTATAGTCGGCAATTGAATTTGTTCCTGCGTCTCTTCCATAGAAGTCCGGTCCGCCCCCTTTATCGCAATTTTATTTAACTCCAGATCTCTTCTCAACAATTCTTCCTGAAAAGTCAAACGTACTGTTGCCTTAAAATCTTTTGCCCTCAATTTTTCAGGATCCCCTTCCGGAATAGCAGCCCTTACGAAATTACGGTATCGGCCCTGCTCAAAAAAACGATCGAAATAATCCCGGTAATTTATTTCATCTTCCGGTTTCAATAACGGTTTATCATCATTTAAACCGGGTATACCAATAAAGAAATAAGTGTAAAAAGCCGATTTAACAGCCATTTCTGCTGCATCTTTTTTCTTTTCGTGGATCCCGGAAGTTCTGACAGTCACCGCATTCTTATCTTTATTCAACAAGGTCACATCATTTGAATAAGATTGCCCGAATCCTACCGTCATATATAAAAAACATAGTATACAACAAATCAGTCTTTTCATAATATCCTGTTTATAGTTACATTATTTTACTTCCAAGTCCCCTTATTTCATTATTTCTTTGGTAGTCTCCCAAATATTAAAAGCTTTCTTCCCACTTACTACGATTAATTCCTGCATCTCCAGATTCGCTTCCTGGATAGCTTCTCCCCCCTTTGTTACACGACAAAGAGTCAACTCTTCTCCCTGAACGTCTATCGCTTTTAAGGTCCCGATATTTTGTCTGCCACTCTTACCTGCGGTGTTTTTTTCAATAAATACATCAAATAACTGCCCTTTGGTTATACCTAAATCTGAACCGCAATCTATGTATACCGTCTCTGCCTTCTTTTTATTTACTTTTTCGATAGAAATAATTCGATTCTCGAGTTTAAAATTTTGGTTCACAAACCGTTGCATAGACATTTTAATATAATCTGTCGTATTAATAACAGCCTCATTCGGCGTTTGTCCGGTCTTTGCATTCAAACCAGCATACGAAAAAGGTTTACTGACCTTTACCGATCCATCTATTACATTCACTACTTTTAAATCAAAAGCAATTTGACCGTCATAATAGTAAGATCCATCACTCATTTGCATCCTCACTCCCTCCATACGGGTAATGTTTCCGGTTAAAGCATAGTTCGCTCCCAATCTTTGCATTACCTGATTACGTGCCACAGGATCTCCCATTGCCCTCTCATCCTGACGCCTCCCTTCTTCCAATTTTAAAGTAGGTTCCATTTCTACATCCACAACAGTCAGTCGGTTGGTCTGCTGAATACCAGCAATTACAGCATCCCGCAACATTTTAGCATAGGCCTGATTTACATTCCCAGAAACAAAATAATCTACTAATAACACTTCTTTCTGATTTTTTTGAGCCTGTACACTTACTAAAATACACATCAATAAAATCACAATGGTCGCTAATCTTTTCATGAGTCTAATCTGTTTATTAATCTATTTGTATTACCTATTAATGTCTGATTTTTGTTTTCTTTTCAATTCAAAATATCCCGGCTCATGTTAAAGGTTCTCAAGGTATGATCTTTATCATAATCAAAAATCATATCCCCTGTTTGCCGTTTTAATGTAACTTCATTTAAACGGAACCAGATAAAAGCTTTTCCTACCTGTATACCGTCTATAATTTCCACTTTCAAATCATTTCCCGCTATGGGAATGACCCGCATGCGACTTCCGTCTTTCACCTGTACTTTATCAAAATTTACAGCCTTCCCATTTTGAGTTTTCATCTGTATAATCCCCTCCTCTCCCCGGATAAATTCAATCTTTCCTATATTTTTATAGATTGCAGGACAACGGGTTTTAAAAGTAGGGTTGTACTGATCCAAAGCTTGAAGAGCCATCAATCCACTTACAGGCGTATCGTGCTCCTGTATCATCGCAATAACAGCTAACAAACCCGCTAAACCTTTATCCGTCTGATTATTTACCTGATCATCAGCTAATTCCTTTAATTGCTCCGACATATTCAGCACACTCATCTTCTGCTTGTTGGAAGCTGCCAGTTTGGCAATCCCTGTCCATCGGTTAAAGGCCCCGGCCACAACTACTTCTTCTTTACGAGTAATGTATATACCCGACAAAAAAGAACCTACTGCATCAGGCTGTATTTCACTTTGCAATACTTCTCCCTTTTTTCCAAAACGAACAATATAATTAAATCCGGTTTTTTCTTCATTGGGTTGTAAACCAGCCCCGGATGCCCACATCACTTTTCCTTCAGGAGCAATCCCCGCCGTAAATAAATCACTCCCCGCCTTAGCCTGAAGCCGGATTCCACCGAAATCAGCATCTTTTTCAAAAGTCCCCGACAACAAAATCCGATTTCCATCTATTTTTAAATGATGAGGCATATTTACCCCTTTTCCTCCCAAAGGTAAAACCCATTCAAAACGATTCTGATTATCTACCTTAGCCACAAAGATCATCCGATTTTTAGCCGGTACAACAAAGCGCTTGGAACCATCTTCAAATTTATGCTCAAAAATTCCTGCTACATATACATTCCCATCCTCTGCAAACTGCATCAGGCTCGAACGATTTAAAATTGTCCCTCCCGCCTTGTCTATCAAAGCAGCAATACGATCTTCACGTTCCCGGGTAATCTGACGTCCCATCACGGGAATTACATCCACTCTTTTCCCTATAAATTCAGGCATACCCCTTCCTATTCCAGCTCCCATATAAGTCGGATCACATACAGTATATAATTCCCTGCCATATTTCACATAATCCCCTTTTACCTCCTCCGGCAATTTAACAGCAGCTGCCACATGCCCCGGATAGCTCAATCCTATTCCCGGCAATCCCGTCAACATATCCACTAAACGAGAAAACAAAACTGCCCGGTCTTCACAATCACTGTAAGGATAAAAAAACATTTCTTCCGAAAAGAAATATTTTTCGTGCCCAAATTGTTCTTCATCTGTTCTATAAGGAAAGGCCTGCTGCAAAAGACCCAATATCCATTCCACTCTTTTCTCCTGAGACATTGGCTGTAAAACAGACTGGAAATTCTCTTCTATACTTTCTTTTAAAGTAGCCGATAAAGGAGTCTCGAAATAAACATTCAATTCCGTAGAAGGGTAATCTTTGAAGAAAGCTGTCACCCCCTGGTTATAAGAAATAGTGTATTCCTGCCCTTTGTAGTTCAGCAACCGCTTTCCAGAAAGTTTTGTAGAAAAATTCAAAGAAGAAGAAAAACGCAAATCCGGACAACGATTACTACCTGAAAAATTTTTATCGTAAGTATAAAGGGACTTATTTAAAGGCCGGGTAATGTAATAACGAACCCCATCTTTTACGATAAAAGATAAAAAGAAAATATCCTGAACTGCCGGCAATAATACAGCAACCTCCCCCCCTCCATAACCTATCCGGGCCGAATATCCCGATTTATTCATCAAAAACCAAATCAACAATTGACGTGAATTTTCATCTTTTACAAAAATTTCCGCACATCGCCCTAACAACATATAATACCCCCAATCATTCAACCCCAACTGTTCCTTCCATCCGAATAACCGATCCAATAAATCATCATAATTTGTACGGCTCATTCTTAACCAATAATCGGCAAAAGCAGTTTCCGTCAATTTACCCGTAAAAGGCATACACAAATCTTGATCCACCCCCAGCTTCAGACGGTTTCCATAAAAATTCACATCGAAACGAAGGAGCGGATACCCCTTCTGAATACTCTTTTTCACCCGTGGAAGCGGCGCTGCAATTAAACGGGTATCCTCAGCAGGCCTTTCGGTTGTTTGCAATTCCACTATTGAAGTCCTGGAATGTTTTTCCGCAACCGGAGCGATTTTAGGTTCCGGATCCCGCCGCGGTAAATTCCCCTTGAATATTTCAAATTCCGTCCATCGTTGTTTGAGAAACTCTGCAAATTCCTGATCTCTCTGTTTCACAAAACTATCATAGTCTTTTTGCAATTCTTCCAATCCCCGATTCGTTTCTTTGGCAAGACGGTCGTATTGAGCCCTCTCTTGTTTCACCCATTCCTCATAGGTCTGAGAAAATAATGGCTGAAAAAGACCCAATAACCCGAAGCATATAAACCATATTTTCATCATACATTTTTTTAATGAATTTATCTCTTGTCTGATAAGTTTTGTTATTTTCTCCGGTTTTGTGACACAATCTAAAAACTTTTTTTCACATCTTAAAAGGTGAACCACATTCATTGTGTAAAATTAATAAAAAATACATAACTCATCTAAATATTTTTGATATGTCTTGATACAAAAAGAAGAAAAAATTCAAGTCCTCTCCCCGTTTATTATTTTCCTCTTTCTTATTTCGCTCTTTATAATCCTAAAAAGAGGCAGATTTAATTTGCTTCCCCTTCTTCGGTTGTTTGCGTTTTTCAGTCGTGCTT